>Ga0209164_1000284_pt1 | contig 141488 bp, 131 predicted proteins | sample MTBNYHSulfiMetaG_FD_187458 | JGI IMG/M metagenome (GOLD analysis project Ga0209164, IMG submission 187458) | Enrichment culture microbial communities from rom New York Harbor, USA that are MTBE-degrading - MTBE-NYH (New York Harbor Sulfidogenic)... | ecosystem: Environmental > Aquatic > Marine... | reverse complement strand
TCGTAAGGGCCACCGGGACCGCCCTCCTTGCCGCCGTCGTCCACGGCCAGAGGGTCGGCATCTTTCGAGTACCTTCTTATCTGAGGCAACGAATCGCTTTGGAGTACTTTCTTTGTGAGGCAATGCGCCGCTTTGCGCCGGTCGGGCACGGACACTACAATAGGCAGCCCCGAGCCGACGTAGCTCAGCTGGCAGAGCACATCACTCGTAATGATGGGGTCCGGGGTTCGAATCCCCGCGTCGGCTCCACTTCTTCCCTGCACATGGCGGTCTTTCTCCGCCGCACCCGTGAAGCCGCGGGCGCCGCTTGCTACGTTTCTGCTACGCACGAGACGAAGAAGGCCCCAGCGTGCTTCGCTGGGGCCTTCCCATCTACCGGATCTGAGGGCGTGCTACCGGAGGACCAGATCTGCCACGAGGCTCGCCGCGCTCTCCTGAAGGGCGGGGATGGCGTGCGAGTAGACGTCCAAGGTGATCGACACGGTGGCGTGACCGAGGCGCTCCGAGACGACCTTGGGATGGACGCCCGCCTGAAGCATGAGGGTCGCGTGGGTATGCCGGAGATCGTGTAGGCGGATCTGCGGCAAGCCGGCCTGCTCCGCCATCTGGCGAAACAGCTTCGTCATGCGTCCGGGGTCGATTGGAGCGCCGTTCTCTTGTTGGCCCTTGGGGACCTCCTATGTCTCCGTGGTGGACGACGTGACCGCCCTCAGCGGAAGCGGAGCCATCTGACTCGCACCCGTCGCTTGTGCAATCGGCTGCTCACTCCTCGGAACGTAGGGTGAGACGTCGGCCGGAACAGAAAGCGGCCCGGACCTCCGAGGAGACCCGGGCCGCCGAGGCGGCATGCGCTCCGGGGCCGAGCCGACGCTTCCGGCAGTCTCAGACGGGTTCTCCGCCGGCCCAGGGGGGCACCGGCGGCTCCATGCGCGGGTCGTACCAGAAGCCCGACAGCTGGCCGCCGTCCACCACCAGGACCTCCCCGTTGACGTAGGAGGCCTCGTCCGATGCGAGGAAGAGGATCGCGGCCGCCTGCTCACCGGGCAGCGACGGGCGGCGCAGGGGGATCCGCCGCATGGACTCGTGGTAGACCGGCTCGTCGTCGAGGTCGCGCTCGAGCATAGGCGTGAAGGTCAGCCCCGGCGCCACGGCGTTGCACCTCACCCCGAGATGGCCGAGCTCGTACGCCGTGCACTTCGTCAGCATGACCATGCCGGCCTTGGCCGCCGAGTACGCGAGATCCGGGGTCTCGGAGACGTACGCGCAGATGGACGCGACGTTCACGATGGCGCCCCCGCCGGCGGCCACCATGTGCCGCGCCGCCTCCTGACTCAGGAACACCGCCGACGTCAGGTTCGTCGCGATCGTGTCGTCCCACTCCTCCTCGGTCATCTCGAGCAGCGGACGACCAAGCGCGATGCCGGCGCAGTTCACCAGCACATCGAGTCGCCCGAGCCGGTCGACGACGTCCCGCAGCATCCTCCGGTCTGCCGCCAGGTCGCGCACGTCGACACAGACGGATTCCACCGTGCCACCCTCGGCTTCACGGCACGCATCGCCCAGCCGCCCCGCGCAGCGCCCGACGGCGACGACGTGCGCGCCCTCGGCCGCGAACGCGTGCACCGTCGCCCGCCCGATACCGCTCGACCCACCGGTCACCACCACGCATCGATCGTCGAACCGCCCCATGACGCCTCCGTTCCCTCAGGCTCGGTCGGAGTCTACGCCCTGCGGTGGCACTCCCTGCGCGGGATCGTGCGGCGTCGATCCCCATCCGGTCGCGGAACGGCGCTTCAGCGGCCGGCCGGCTCCGCCGTTGCCAGCGCGTCCGACGTCCACGCGTGGACGTCGTATCCGGCGACGATGCTGCTGAGCCGCCGGATGTGCTCTCTCTTCTGCTCCGGCGTGAGCGTCAGCGCGCGATGGAGCACCTCGGTCAGGTCCTTCTCGTCGTAGGGATTGGTCAGCAGGGCGCCCTGCAGCTCGACCGAGGCGCCGGCGAACTCCGAGAGGACGAGCGCCGCGCTGCCCCCGATGGCGTCCTGGGCGGCGACGAACTCCTTGGCCACGAGGTTGAGACCGTCGCGCAGCGGCGTGATCCACGCCACGTCGCCGGCCGCGTAGTAACAGGCGACCTCCTCGAACGGCAAGGACCGGTACAGGTAGTGGACCGGCGTCCAGTCGAGGGTCCCGAACGCTCCGTTGATACGACCGACCGCCTGGTCGACCGCCTCGCGGATCTCGTCGTAGATCGCCATGCCCTCGGCGGGCGGCGTCGTCAGGAACAGAAGCACCACCCGGCCCCGCAACTCCGGCCTGGTCCGCAGCAGCGATTCGTAGGCCTCGAGCTTGTTGAGCGGCCCCTTGACGTAGTCCAGCCGCTCCACCGAGACGACGAGCGACTGACCCCGGAACCGCTCGCGGAGCGACTCGATCTTGCTGCGCGCCCCGTCCTTCGCGAGCGTCGCCCGGATGGCGTCGACGTCCACGCCCACCGGATGGGCGCCCAGCCGGACGCGCCGGCGGCCGACCTCGAGGAGGGAGGGCATCTCATCCTGGGCCAGCGCCACGCCCCGGACCCTGAACCGCGGCGCGCACTCCTGCGTCTCCGTCACACGGGCCGCGACATGCGAGCGCACGGTCTCGGCGAAGTTGGCGGCGTACCTGGGGATGTGGAATCCGACGTGGTCGCAGCGGACGAGCGAGGCGATGATCTGGTCGGCCCAGGGGATCACGTTGAACACCCCGGCCGGCGGGAACGACGTATGGTGGAAGAAGCTGATCGTGACATCCGGCCGCAGCTGACGCAGGTAGCCGGGGACCATCCAGAGGTTGTAGTCGTGGATCCAGACCGTCGCGCCCTCGTCGGCCTCCGCGGCGGCCTGCTCGGCGAAGGCACGGTTGATCTCGAGGTAGTGCTCCCAGTCGTCGTACGAGAACGTCGCCCGGTCGACGAACGAGAAGATGATCGGCCAGAAGGCCTCTTTCGAGAAACGGCGATAGAAACGCTGCACGTCCTCCTCGAGGAGGGGCACGGTCGCGGTCATGAGCTCGGGATAGAGAGCGGGGTCGACCATCTCGTGCCGCGGGTAGACAGGCTCGCCGTCGTCGCGCAGGGACCAGGCGATCCACGATCCGGACCGACGGCCGCGAAACGAGCCCAGCAGCGTCGGGATGATGCCGTTGGGACTGCCCGGCGGGCGCCGCGTGCGCCGCCCATCCTCGATGCGCTCCTCGTACGGCAGCCGGTGGTAGACCACGACCAGCTGCGCGTCGCCGGACTCCGTGTCGGGACCGACGATGTCGGTGTCGAGATCCCACAGGTCGTGACGTCCGATCGCCTCGAGGATGCCGCGAGCGCCGTGGCCCTCTGCGTGGCACACACGGTCCGAGGCCGGGACGGCCGTCTTGAGGGCGGCTTCAGCGTTCCCGACGATGACGCCGGGGAACGACTGCTCGAACATGGACCGGTCGTTGAGCGTGTCGCCGGCGACCAGCACGTGCCGCGACGGGACGTCAAGGTGCCGCATCAGCGCGGCAAGTGTGCCGCCCTTCGACACGCCGGCGGGCAGGACGTCGAGGTACCTGCCGGCGGAGACCAGCACTTCGCACTCGAGCCCGCGCAGCCGTTCGCGCACGACCCCTTCGAGAGATGGATCCTCGTAGAGGAAGGAGCAGCGGCGTTCCTGGGGGACGGACTGCCGCTCGAGCCCCTCGATGTCGGCCAGCCGCTCCAGGACGGCGTCGACCCCGACCCATCGGCTGGCGATCTCGAACTGCAGCGGCTCGACGGGAAGCTGCGAACCGCCGTCGATGACCGTCGCCCCTACGTCGCAGACGACGTAGTCGGGATCGGGAACGACAGGGTCGTTGATGAGGGGGAGGACGCTCTCGAAGGCCCGGCCGGTGACGAAGACCAGACGCACCGCCCGGCTCTCGCGCAGCGCCGAGTAGAGCCTCAGACGGTCGTGTTGACGGCCTCCCAGGAAGGTGCCGTCGAGGTCGGTCGCGAGTACGAAGATGGTGTCGTCGACCCCCCCTGGATGTCTCGCCGCCGGCCGCCTCGTCGCTCGGCCCGGCGGCGGCGCGGCCTCGCCGCCCTGGGGCCTGAGAGATGGTATCGGGGTGAGATGGCCCTGTCGAACAGCCGCCGTGAACGCGACGAGCGGCTGCGCTCAGCGGGCCGCCGGAGCCGCCGTCACCAGCCGTGCAGCGGCGGCGGGAGCAACTGCTGGGCGTCGGCCACTACCCGCAGCGCCTCGGTGAGCTCGGCCCTTGTCGTCCGTGAGAGCGACTCGGCCTTGACGACGTTGCCGGCCTCGGCGCCCACTCGCAGCAGCTCGGCGTGCCGGACCATGCGGATGCGCGAGAGGGTGGCGAAGGCGGCCCGCAGGCCGTCGACGGTCTGTGGGGCGAGCACCTCGGACTCCTCGAGACGCCGCAGACGCTCGGCCGTCGACGGACAGACGATCCCCTCCCTCAGCGTGAAGTAGCGAGCCAGATTCACGATCGGGACGAGACCCCGCTTCTTGACGTCCACCGCCCCGGCCAGCCGGCGCCGGAAGCCCAGCGGCGACGGGATCTCCGTCACCGTGCCGGCCAGACTGCCGAGGAAGTTCGAGTGATGGGGCGCCGACCCCATCAGATCGGCCAGACCGGGGACGAGGTCCAGCCCTCCCGCCACCTGGCGCATGTCGAAGGCGATGGTGGCCTGCATGAGATGGCAGGTGTTCGGCATCGTGAGGCAGCGCTCGAAGAGACGCGTCCAGCCGCTCTGCGAGAGACGCCACATGGCGTTCTCCCCGAGGACGCCGCAGAGGTCCGCGACGAAACCGCAGCGGGCGAGCCCGCGGTTGACGGACCGCGCCAGTCGCGCGAAGTAGGCGTCGATCCCGGGGTCGTCGTCGCCGGCGTAGGCGAGCGCGTTGTCCTGATCGGAGACCACGCTCATCTCGCCGCGAGCGGCGCTGCCGAGGGCGAGCCATGCGTACTGCACGTCGGGTGGCCCCAGCCGCTCAACGGCCAGGCCGATCAGCCGGCGCGTGAGAGCGTCGTGGTGGAGGGTGATGACCCGCGAGACGACGGCGGCCTCCAGGCCGGCGCCGACCAGGGCGCAGAACAGACCGGGCAGCCGTGCGGCTGCCGCGACGACGGCGTCTTCGTCGGGCGCGGCCTCGACGGCCCTGTGGAGCGCCAGCGGGCCCTGTTCATCCAGGGTGAGGAAGCGCTCCGCCGTCACCTCCCCGACGACCGCGCCGTCGTGGTCGACAAGGGGGAGATGGCGGACGCCCGCCGCCGCCATCTCGAGGGCGGCCTCGTAGGCTGACATCCCCGCCGGGACGGTCGTCACGGGCGCCGTCATGATGCCGCTGGCCGGCATGTCCGACGACACGCCGGCAGCCAGCACCCGATCGCGCAGGTCGGCGTCGGTGATGATGCCGACGAGCGATGGGTCTTCTACGAGGACCGCGCTCCTGCCCCGGTCGCGCATCAGGCGAGCCACCTCGCGGATGGGAGTCGCGGGACCGCAGCGAGGCGGCGGACCGCTCGAGAGCGCCGTCACCGGCAGCAGCAGGTCGCCGCATACCCCGGCGGAGGCGCTGGGGCCATCGGCGCCGCGACTCCCGGACCGGGCGCGAGGAACGGTGGACGCCGGGGGCGATCCGGGAGCATGCGCGACGCTCCCGCCGACCTCGGTCGAGAGACCCGGTGTCACCGAGATCCACGTCAGCACGTCGCCCCACTCCCTCTTCGTCGTCCGGCCCAAGCCGATCCTTCATTTCAGATGATAGACCTTGGAAGGATGAACTACATGAGAGTTCAATGACAGGTCTATAGGGGTCATAGACTCCCATTCTCTCCCCCTTCTTCGCTCCACTCTCTCGCCGCCGACCGATCACCCTCCTGTCGTCGTCGCCCCGCCACGACTCACGCTGATCGCCGCCTCAGGCGAGGGCAGGCCGGACCGGTTGCCATCCGCGACGCACGCTGGGTACTGTCTACGTCCCTATGGAGGGAGGATGAATGGGTCTGATGGGACCGACCCCCGACGACGTGAAGAGACTCCACAACGACAAGGATGTCGTCGGGATGGTCCAGCTCTACGCGAGCACCAAGCGACGCGACACGCGCGACACCATCATCAAGGGCCTCGACCACCTCGGCGAGCCGGCCCGGGAGACGCTGCTGGACGTGCTCGGCGGCGAAGAACTGCAGCGCACCGCCGGCGCCGTCCTGGTGGAGATGGGGACCGCCTCGTTCGCCGACGTCGCGGCGATGCTCGACGACGAAGACGCCACCCGCAGAGCCGGCGCCCTGTACACGGTCTACTACTACGCCCGCTACCGCGACCTGCCGGAGGCGTTCGACCTGCTGCGCCAGACGTCGGCCCGCGATGAACCGGCCGACCTGGTCACCGCCGCGGCCGGCATGCTCGAGCGGGTCGAGCGCCTCAAGCGGGAGCGTGAGGAGCTCATCGACGAGCTTCTGACCAAGTCGGCCATGCTGCTCCAGGAGGAGTACGCGCAGCCGGACAACGTCCTCGTGAAGATGTACTCCGCCAAGCGCCGCGAGCGCATCGACACGATGGCCAGGCTGGTCAACATGCGGTACACGGCGCTACAGCCGGTCATCGACCGGGCCGGCGAGTTCGGCGATACGGCCGTCGCAGCGCTGCTCGGTCTGGCGCTCAACCAGATCGGTCCCGCCGTGCTGCCGCCCATCGCGGCGGCGCTCCCCGACGCTGACAAGCGCAAGAGGAGCGTCCTGATGCGCACCCTGCTCTGCCTGCGGCATGCTGGGGTGCCGGGGTCCGCCGACGTCATCGAGGAGAGCGGCGTCAACGTCACCCAGGGGCTGGACCGCGCCGCCGCACGGGTCTACAAGATGTGGGTCAAGTGACCGGCGACTGAGCTCTCACGATGTACAAAGGGCTCCGGGGAGGCCGACCTCCCCGGAGCCCTTTCTTCCTGGTGCGAAACGCGAACCTCAGCCCTTCGGCACCACGAGGACCGGGAGCTTCGACTTCCGAAGCAGTCTCAACGTCGTCGACCCGACCATCTCGGCCACCAGGCCGGCGCCGGTCGACCCGACGACGATCAACCTCGCCCCGACGTCCTTGGCGACGTTCATCATCACCTCTGCCGGATCCCCCGGGGTGCAGGCGGTCGCCGCCTTGACGCCGGCGGCGCGAGCCTTCTCGGCCTGCTCCTCCAGCGCCTTGGTCACGTGAGGCAGCATCTCCTGCCAATAGCCTTCGGCCTGGAATCGCACTTCGTCGCGACGACCGATCTCGAGCAGGTCGTCTGGCTGGTGCATCCCACACGCGATCATCAGCTCACTGTCAGCCATGTCCTTGGCCAGTTCGATGGCGGCATCGACGGCCTTGTCGGAGGTCTTGGAGCCGTCGTAGCCGACGACGATGGCGTTACCCATCCGTTCCTCCTCTCAGAAGCGGGGCCGGTGACCGCGCCACCCGAAGGTGGCGCGGTCACCGCACTTACGGGTCGTTCATACCCGCAGGCCACGCTCTCTATGTTGGCCGCTGTCGTGCTGTGTCTCAGCCGCCGTGCGACCGGACGCCCGCGAAGAACTCCTCGTGGTCGTCCACCGGCTGTGCCGAGATGGCGTCGAGCTTCTCCTGCGGCGGCTTGGGCGTCAGCAGAGAGACGACGACCATGATCACGAAGCCGCCGATGACAGCCCAGAACGCGTACGCGAGGTAGGTGTCCGCCAGCCACTGAGGCCAGAAGACGTGCGTCCCGTCGCCCCACACGTAGTACTCGAGCATGTAAACGACGAACGCGATGATCGCGCCGCTCAATGAGCCGATGAAGGCCCCGGCGTAGGTCGCTCGCTTCCAGAACATCGCCAGGACCGGGACACCGACACCGGCGGACAGCAGACCGCTGGAGATGTAGTAGGCGTCCCACAGGCCCTGTGGCAGGGCGTCGATCATGAACGCGAACAGGATCGACAGGCCGACCATGAACAGCGACGCGAACCGGCTGAAGAGCACGATCCGCGAGTCCGACCAGCCGCGCTTGCGGTACACCAGCGGCTGCAGCACGTCGTAGCTGAGGTTGAGCGCGCAGACGTTGGTGAAGGTCGCCACCGTCGACATGACGAGGGCGGCCAGCAGGCCGAACAGGATGACCAGGGCCCAGTCCGGGAACTCGGTGGACAGGAACACCGGCATGATGTTGTACGGGTCGCCGGCCAGCGTCTCGGTGAAGGCCGGGCCGTCCGGCGGGTAGATGACCAGCGCCATCAGACCGATGACGCTCGAAGCGACCAGCACCCAGACGATGTTGTAGACCAGGTTCGCCCAGATGCCTTGCCGCGCCTTCTTCGTCGTCTCACCGGACTGCGCCTTGAGCCACCAGTCCTCTTCGATCACCCACCCTGGCAGGAGGGCGATGATGGAGACGAAGATGAACGGGACCCCCAGCACCGACGTCAGGCTGAGAGCCGACTTGCCCGAGCCCTGCGCGAACGCCGGCTCGATCGAACCAAGATAGCCCCAGAAACTCTGCCCTTCGGGCAGCCGCTGGGCGACCAGGACGCCCATGACGATCGTGATGATCGTCACGAACGAGATACTCATGAAGAACTGGATGATGTTGGAGTTGAGCACCGCGTGGAAGCCGCCGAGCCACATGTAGATGGCGATAGGGGCGGCGAACACGATGTACATGATCCACACGTTGTCGCCGACGCCGAACTTCGGCGCCACGTACTGCGACACGCTCCACAGGTCGGCCGCGGCCCACACCGTGAACGCGATGATGTTCCACGGCGAGACCAGCACGCGGAGTGCCAGACCGAACCTCGCCTGCAGCATCTGCGGCTGCGAGATCGCCTTGATGCGCCGCACCCACGGCACGAGGACCACCATGCAGAACAGCAGGATGGTCCACGGGACCACCATGGCCCAGATACCAGCAAGGCCGTAGGAGTAGGTGTTGTAGATGGCCCACGTGATGAAGCCCAGGAGCAGCCAGCCGGCGGCGATACTCATGCCGACAACGAGGGCTGAGGTCTTGCGACCGCGGATCCAGTAGTCGTCGTGCTCTTCCTGTGCGGATGCCGCCGCTTTCTGGCGACGATACACAGAAGCACCGATCCACAGGATCACGATGAAGTACGCGATCATGAAGACCCAGTACCAGACGGTAGCCAAGCTCTATCCCCCCTTCTTTGCCTCGGTCCCGGAGATCGGGACCATGAAGACGGACACAGCGGCCGAACGACCATCTACTCCACCGAACCACGGTCGCCGGCCGTCGTCACAGGATCGTCCCGGCGATCACCCCCCTTCGCGATACGCGCCCGGCGGCGCGTCCGTCGCAGTCTACAGTATCGAATGCAGGACGACACGGGCGGCCCGGTCACCGACCGGGCCGCCCGTGTGACTGTGCGTGGCGGTAGCGTCACCACCGCGCGAGCTGTGGCCCGACATGGTCACGAGGGCCTCGACGCTCCTTGCGTCTGGGACCATCGGCTGTGACGGGCCGAGTGGCTCACGCGCCTACCAGCTCCTTGACACGGTCGACGCCCATGGCCGCGTTGGGGCCATACGCATCGGCACCGATCTCGTCGCAGAACTCAGGGCTGACCGGGGCCCCGCCGCAGATGACCTTGCAGCCGTCGCGGACGCCGGCGTCCTTCATGGCGTTGATCGTCTCGGACATCTTGGGGATCGTCGTGGTGAGCAGACCGCTCATGCCGACGACCTTGGCGTTGTTGTCCTTGACGGCGGCCACGAACTCGGCCGGGGTGATGCCCTTGCCGAGGTTGACGACGTTGAAGCCGGCTCCCTCGAGGAGCATGGCGACCAGGTTCTTGCCGATGTCGTGCATGTCGCCCTCGACGGTGCCGATGACGACCGTCTCGAGCGACTCGCCGCCCTCGGTGAGCAGCGGCTTGAGGATGTCGAGCGAGCCCTGCATGGTGCGGGCACTGAGGAGCACCTCAGGGATGAAGCACTCGCCGCTCTTCATGCGCTGACCGACGACGTCCATGCCGGGCAGCAGGGACTCGTTGAGGATCTCACGCGGGCCCTTGCCCTCGGCGATGAGGGCGTCGGTCTGTGCCTTGGCACCGTCACCGTCGCCGGAGATGATCATCCCCTTGAGCGTCTCGAAATCTGCCATAGGTTCTCCGTTCCTCCAAGTACACCCGATCGCGAGGTGTCACTCGCGGTCGATCAGGCGACACCCATCTTCTTCTCATGCTCCTTGACCAGGTTGGCCAGCTCCTCGCGGACCTCGTCCGGCAGCGGAGTCGGCTCGTAGGTCTCGAGCAGCTCCTTGACCTTCTCGTTGGCCCGGTGGTAGAGGTCGGTGGAACCGTCCATCTCCCACTCTTCGCGGACCCGGCGCTCATGCAGCTCGACGAGCGACTGCTCCTGGCGCATCAGCTTGAGGGTGAGATCGCGAGAGAGGAAGTCCTCGTCCGAACCCACAGCGTGGATCTCGTCCACCATCAGGCTCTCGTCGTTGACGGGGATGCCCCTGATGATGAACTTGTTCATGCGCGCCCACTCGTTGTCCATGAGCAGGACCGCCATGTCGAAGGAAACGCCCGACTCGATCATTCCGGTGCCGTAGATCTGGTTGGCTCCTCCCAACGCAGTCATGAGGCCCGTGATGGTCTTCTCGTGACCGGTCTGAGCATCTCCGAGATGCGAATCCGCCTAAGAGCCGGCGACGTAGCTGGGGAGACCGTAGTAGCGGCCCAGCGCCGGGACGGCGGAGTTGATCAGCGCGCACTCCGGCGTGCCGACCGTGGCGGCCGCGCGACGGAGGTCGAACGCTGTGGTGGAGCTGCCGTAGATGCAGGGGCAGCCCTTCTCAGCCAGCTGCGCCAGCACGATGCCGCCGAGGACCTCGGCGTTGTGCGTGACGAGCGTGCCGGCCAGGGTCACCGGCGACGAACCGCCGGCCATGGCCATCGACAGCACGTTGGCCGGGACGCCGGCCCGCGCGGCCGAGATGATGCAGCCGGTGAACTCGCCCATGAGCTTCAGCGGGCTGACGGGGCAGCTCAGGTACTCGATGATGGGCTTCTCACGCAGCTTGTCGTGGCCGCCGACCACGAGGGCGCACGCGTCGATCATCAGGTCGGCGCCGTGGTGACCCAGCGGCAGACCGCAGATCGGCTTCGTGCAGTTGATGAGCGTCTCTTCGATCAGATGCGCTTCCGCGGCATCCGGCGGGACGTCGGTGGCAGTGGTGGCGATGGTGTAGATGTCGATGCTGTCACACCAGTCGACCAGCTTGGCGATGTCGCCGACGTCCTTCTTGATCGAGGGACGGAGCTCCCCGGTGTACGGGTCGACCGTCTTGACGCCCTCGGCGAAGTTCGTCCAGTTGACGCGCCAGCCTTCGCAGACCACGGCCTTGTCCTGATCGCGGCCGTAGAGTACGACGGTGGACGGCGCGCTGCGGATGCACTCCTCGAGCACGTACTCGGGGATGTACACCTTGTGGCTCGCGCGATCGACCCGGCAGCCGCCATCGGCGTACAGGTCGAGCGCCTCCTCGTCTTCCACCCACAGACCGGTCTTCTCGAGGACCTCCACCGTTGCCCAGTGGATGTCGTTGAGCTCGTCCTGGGTGAACATCTCGATGCCAAGCCCCGCTTTGCGCAGGCCTCCGGCAACCTGACCTCGAATCACACTCCCTCCTCTTCCTCGTTGACCCGGTCGGCCCACGTGTGAGAGCGGCGATAGTGTTCCTGCTTCCCCCAGCCGTGGACCGGCATATCACCCGGCGAGTATCTTGCAGCGCGCGCGAGAGTGTCAACGTTGCCCAAAAGCTCGGCTAACACCCCACCGCCAGGGCCGCTAAGTTTGCCCAATTTCGGCCCTCTTTGTGCCCCTATGCGCAAGCGAAGGGCCCGCAGGCGCGCCTGCGGGCCCTTCGCCAACTTGCGAAAACCTCTCAAACCTGCTTGCGAATACCTCTCAACCAGCCGGTCTTCGGGACACGGCGCGGTGGGGTACGGCAGTCAGGCCGTGACGTCCTTCGGCGGTCAGGCCGTGATGTCCCTCACCAGGTCCTCGTAGGCCCCCACGTACTGGTCGACGTCCGCGTCGGAGTGCTGGATGGAGAGCGTCCACTCCTCCTCGCGACCCGGCGCGATGATGATGCCGCGGTTGATGTTGTACAGCCAGGCCAGACCGACCAGCTCGTGGTCCTGGTACTTGATGAACGACTCGTAGTCGGTGATCTTCCCGCTGGCGAAGTTCACGCAGCCCTTGGAGCGGATGCCGACGGTGTAGCCGGGGAAGTCGTACTTCTTCGAGACCGCGTCGCACTTCTCGATGAGGCGGTCGTTGAGGTGGTCGAGGTGCGCGTAGGCCTCGGGGGTCATGACCTCCTCGATGCTGGTCCGCGCCGCCGCCATCGAGAGCGGGTTGCCGGCGTACGTACCGACCTGGAAGACGGTGCCGTTGTTGACGACCTCCATCACCTCGTCGGAGCCGCCGATGGCCCCCGACGGCAGGCCGGCGCCGAGCGCCTTGGCCAGGGTGATCATGTCGGGCACCACGCTCCAGCGCTCTACGGCGCCGCCGGCGGCGGTGCAGATGCCGGTCTTGACCTCGTCGAAGATGAGCACGATGCCGTGCTTCTTCGTGATCTCGCGGACCGCCTCGAGATAGCCGGGCTCCGGCAGCACGACACCGAGGTTCATCATCGCCGGCTCCATGATGACGCAGGCCGGCTTGCGTCCCTCCTCGACGAGGCGCTCGATGCGGGCCTCCATCATCGGGGCGTCGTTGAACGGCACCGCGATGGTCATATCGATCGACGACTGCGGGATGCCGCCGCCGTAGGAGATCGACCTGTAGTCGTCGCGGGGCCCGATGTCGCCGAAGTCGGCGACTCCCAGGGACACCATCACGTAGTCGTGGTGGCCGTGGTAGGAGCCGAAGATCTTCATGATGGTGTCGCGGCCGGTGAAGGCGCGAGCGACCCGGATGGCGTCCATGGTCGCCTCGGAGCCGGAGTTGACGAAGCGCCACTTCGGCAGCTTGAAACTCTTCGCCAGGTGCTCGGCGACGACGATCGAGTCCTCGGTCGGGAGGGCGAACTGGGTGCCGAGCTGAGACCGGTCCTGGACCGTCTTGACGATGGCCGGATGGGCATGGCCCTGGACCATGCACCCGAAGCCGTTGTGGAAGTCGACGATCTCCTGGCCGTCGACCGTGTAGATCTTCGAGCCCTTGCCGCGGGTGAAGTAGACGGGATAGGGATCGCGTGCCTGATAGGTCGACGCGACGCCCATCGGCATGCATTTGACGGCCCGCTGGTACAGCTTGAACGACTCCGGAGTGGCGTCTTCGAGACGCTTCTCTTCCTTCTCGGTCAGCTCGGCGACACGCCGGCGGTCGATCTGCGCGAACTCTGCCATTTGACCCGGTCTCCTTTGTCACGCCGTGCCGGCGACTGACGATCCGGTCGCCGGCTGTTCCCCTCGCCGCGCCCGGCGCACGAGGCGCAGGGCGGGCCGTCGGCGACCGCGGCACACCTGTGCGAGCGCGACCCCGGCCGCCTGCTCGCACTATACCGCATGACTGTCGGGAATGGACAGTATCTTCTCCATTCGTGTCGTTTTCGGCAATCACGGCCCGGCCACGATACCGCTTCAGCAAGGTCGCGCGACCGCGCCTGAGGTGTCCGGAGTGCGCCCGGAGCGCACGTGCCGCGGAACGCTGTGACCGCGACCGAGGCTGACGTATGCTTGCGCCGCTGCCGGGAGTCGGGAGAAGAGGCGACCATCCGCGAGACGGCCACAACCCGCATGAAGCCCGCCGCCACATCGTGGCGGCGGCGGACGCTGCTCCCGACCGTCCTTCTGCTGCTCACGATCGTGATCGTCGCCGGCGGCGGCTGCGACGGCGGCACGCCGGACGTCGGACAGTCCGGCGAGACCGCGACCCGGCGCGCGGGGGCGCTGCGGGTCGGCATCGACCCCATCACCAACCTCGACCCCCACTTCGCCACCACCTTCAGCGACATCCTGCTCGCCACCCAGGTCTACGACCGGCTGATCGACACCGACGCGCAGATGCGGCCGCAGCCGGCGCTGGCGACCTCCTGGGCGTCGGAGGACGCGCGCGTCTGGAGCTTCGAACTGCGCGACGACGTCGTGTTCCACAATGGAGAACCGTTCTCGGCGGAGGACGTGGTGTACTCGATCGAGCGGCTGCGGGACCCGGAGATCGGCTCGCCTCTCGTCGGCCTCTTCTCCAGCGTCGAGAGCGTCGAGGCCGACGGAGAGCACGCCGTCGTGTTCACTCTGACGACCCCCGATGCCGAGTTCCCGGCGGAGCTGAGCGATCACCACGCGGTGATCCTCAGCCACAGCGTGGACGACCCGAAGAGCGAGTGGGTCGGCACCGGTCCGTTCGTCCTCGAGGACGGCATCACGCAGAAGGGCGTGACCCTCAGGAGGTTCGAGGAGTACTGGAGGACCGGCGACGGCGGCGAGCAGCTGCCCTACCTCGACGAGCTCTCGTTCGTCGTCACGGCCGGGGCGGCGGCGCGGCTCGAGGCCCTGCAGCGCGGCCGGCTCGACGTCGTGGGCGAGCTCGACCCGGCTCAGGCGGAGACGGTCGCGGCGTCCGGACGCCTGCGCCTCCTGACGGCGCCCAGCAACGCGTTCTGGGCGCTCCACATCCGCTGTGACGACGGCGCCCCCGGCGAAGACCCCGACCTGAGGAGAGCGCTGGCAGCGGCGACCGACGGCGCCGCGATCGCCGCGTCGGTGCGGGGCGAGCTCGCGGAGCCGGGCAACGGCACGTGCGTCGGCCCCGCCTACGGGCCCGACTACCTCGACCAGGCGCCGGCCGTCGACCTCGACGAGGCCCGCCGGCTGCTGGCCGCGGCCGGCGGCGACGGACTGACCGTCGAGCTGACGGTGCCGGACGAGGGCGACGCGCCGGCGGTCGCGGCGGCGTGGAAGGAGCAGATGGCGGCCGTGGACGTCACCGTGGACGTCGACCTGGTGCCGGCCACCGAGTACTTCGGCGACGGCCCCGGCAACTGGCTCGAGGTCGACTTCGGCCTCACCGACTGGGGCACCCGGTCGACCCCGCTCACCTATTTCGAGCTGGCGTACGCCGGCGGAGCGCCGTTCAACCAGTCGCACTGGGCCGACGCCGCCTTCGACGAGCTCGTGAACGAGATCGCGGCCACGGTGGACGACGCCGAGCGGGCGGGCCTCTACCACCAGGCCCAGACGATCCTCCGCGAGCAGGTCCCGGCGATCGTGCCCTACATGGAGGTCACGGCGGCCGGCGTCGACGCGGGCGTCACCGGCATCGAGCTGCAGCCGATCTGGGCGCGCACGCGATTCGACACCGCCCGCTTCGCCGAGTAGCCGTCCGCGGAGGGCGCGGCCTCGGCGCCCGGCGATTACGGCCGGCTCGTCGCCGCACGGCGACACCTCAGAGCAGGTGCGTCTCGATCACCTGGTCGCTGCTGAAGTCGCCGATCTGCAGGTAGTGGCGCACCACATCCTCGAAGGCGGCCAGCGGCGCCAGGCCGATCAGTTCCGAGGCGACGATCGACACCCCGTCGCGGGCGGCCTCGGAGCGGATGGTCTCGACGACACGATGGATCGGCGTACGAGTGAAGTCGGTGAGGTTCATCGACACCTGGACCTGACCCTTGTCGGGCAGGGCGACCCCCATGCCCTTGACGCACTCGTAGCCGCCGGTCCTGGAACGCACGGCGTCGGCGATCCGCTTCGCGACGGCCAGGTCGTCGGTGCCGAGGTTCACGTTGAAGGCGATGAGCGGCGGCCGGGCGCCGACCGCGATGGCGCCGGTGCGAGTGTTGAGCTCGGCCGGGCCGGCGTCGGGCTCCTCCCCGCCGGCGAAGCGACCGGCGAGCCCCTCGTACTGGCCGCTGCGCACGTCGGCCAGGTTGCGGCGCTCCGGCCGCGTGGCGGCCGCCTCGTAGAAGAACACCGGCACGCCGAGCTCGGCGACGCGGCCGCCGAGCTCGCGCGCCCAGCCGGCGGCCTCGTCCATCGACAGCCCGCGGATGGGGATCAGCGGCATGACGTCGACGGCGCCGAAGCGCGGGTGAGCGCCCTCGTGGCGGGCCATGTCGATCTCCTCGTAGGCCGCCCGGCAGAGCGCGAGCGCCCCGTCGAGCACCGCCTCCGGCGCCCCGAGGAAGGTGATCACGCTGCGGTTGTGGTCCGCGTCGGACATGCGGTCGAGCACGGTGACCCCGTCGACCGCCTCGACGGCGCCGACGACGCGGTCGACCACGCCGGCGTCGCGCCCCTCGCTGATGTTCGGTACACACTCAAGGACTGGACTGCTCACGCCCCTCTCCCCTCTCGTCGTTCGCACGCCCTCGATCCCGCGCCGACGGACCCACCGCCTCGCGTGTCGGGCTCACGGAGCCCCTTGCAGACAGCCCGGTTCATCGATCCCGCGTTTCGTGGACGACGACCCCGTCCTTGACGACCGTCGCCACGCCTACCATGCCGAAGTCGTACGGTATCGACTCGGCGTTCGGGACGTCGATGACCGCGACGTCCGCCCTCCTGCCGATCTCGAGACTGCCGACCTCGTCCTGCAGGCCCAGTGCCCGGGCGGCGTCGCACGTGTAGCCGCGCAGCACCTCGGCGATGTCCATCTTGAGGTAGCCCGACGCCAGCGTCGCCATGAGGAACGGGCTCATGCAGTGGCAGGTGCCGGGATTGAAGTCGGTCGACAAGGCCACGTGGACGCCGCCGTCGATGAGCCGCCGGGCCGGGGCGAAGTGGTGCAGGCCGAGGAACGCCACGGCCCCCGGGAGCAGGACGGCTGTGACGCCGGAGGCGGCCATGGCGGCGATACCGGCGTCGCCGATGTGGTCGAGGTGGTCGGCCGAGGCGGCGCCGAGCTCGGCCGCCAGCCGCCCGCCGCCCCCGTCGCCGAACTGGTCGGCGTGGAGCTTCGGCCGCAGGCCGTGCTCAAGCCCGGCCTCCAGGACGCGGCGGCTCTGCTCGAGCGTGAAGGCGCCCTCCTCGCAGAAGACGTCGCAGAAGCGGGCCAGCCCCCGCCGCGCGCACTCGGGGATCATCTTCTCGACCACGAGATCGACGTAGGCGTCCGGCCGGTCGCGATACTCGGGCGCCACGACGTGCGCGCCGAGCAGTGTGGGCACGACGTCGACCGGCTGCTCGCCGTCGAGCTCCCGGTAGATCTCCAGCAGACGGAGCTCATGCTCTACCGAGAGGCCGTAGCCGCTCTTGGCCTCGACCGTGGTGAGGCCGAGGCGCAGCATGCCGCGCAGATTGGCGCGACCGCGCTCGAGAAGCTCGCCGGTGCTCGCCGCCCGGGTCGCCTTGACGGTACTCATGATGCCGCCCCCGGCGGCGGCGATCTCGGCGTAGGTCGCGCCCTTCGACCGCATCTGGAACTCGTGCTCACGCGAGCCGCCGAAGACCAGGTGGGTGTGGCACTCGACCAGGCCCGGCATCACGACCTTGCCGGTCGCGTCGACGACCTCGGGGCCGCCGCCGGCCGTCTGCGGGTCGCCCTTGCCGCCGATCGCTGCGCCGGCCAGCGTCGTCGGGAGGTCGCTGGTGCGGCCGACCCAGACCACGCGCCCGTCGCGCGCAACCAGGGCGCCGTCCTCGATGGTGCCGAGTCCGTCGCCCTCCGGCGGGCAGACGAGCAGCTCCCCGGCGTTCCGGACGATCAGGTCCGCGGCCTGCCTTTCAGCCATCCCGTCTCCCCTCACTCACCGCACCCACAGTTTCTCTCACCGCCGATGCTACTGCGGGCAGTGCGGTGCCGAGAAGGGGAGACGACGCGTTCCGGCTCTAGGGACAGGGGTGTCCGGGGCCGCGTCGCCATGGGAGCGGCGGTCGCCTCACGCCGTCGAGCGTCGCACCGGGGTTCGCCGGCGACGGACGGCGACCGCCAGCGTCCAGAAGAGCAGCGCGCCGACCAGGGCGACCAGACCGACCACGACGTACCCCCCTCTCGCGCCCAGGGACTCCATCGCCCTGCCACCGATGAGCGGCCCCGAGCCGAAACCGACGATGTACGCGAGACTCCACAACGCCATGTAGCGGCCGCGCAGGTCGACGGGGGCCATGTGCGACACCACCGTCGGCACGAGAGGCATGAACAGCGCCACGCCGACCGCCATCGTGACGACGAGCAGGAACGTCATGAGCCCCCAGGGCAGGAACGCGATGGCGGTGAGGGAGCCGCCGATGAGCACGCTGCCGACGCCGATGAGGCCGAGCGCGTCCCGGCCGCGAAGCACGCGCACGACGGGGTACTGCAGGACCGCCAGCGAGATGGAGTGGACGGACAGCAGCAGCGCCCAGCTCTGCGGCTGGACGTCGTGGACTGTGCTGAGCAGGACCGGCAGAGTGGTAGGGATCTGCGCGAAGCTGAAGCTCGTCGCGAAGGCCGCCAGGAGAAGGAAGAGGAAGCGGCGGTCGTGGAGGATGCGACGATAGGTCCCCGACGGCCGGTCCGGAGGTGCCGCGCGGTCACCGGCGGACCACGTCGGCGATGGAATGACAGAAGAGCCCGCGGTCAGGTGAGCCTGCTCGAGAGCCGACCCATCCCTGTCGACCACGCCAGCCGGCGCGGAGTTCGACGCCGCCCCTGCAGCGCCCCGACCGGCGCCCGACGGCGGGCGCGTCTCGCGGAAGAGGATGACGACGCTCGCCGCGACCAGGATGCAGACGGAGCTGCCGATCACGAACGAGGTCCGGTAGGAGGCTGTCGCCGCCAGGACGGCGGCGGCCAGCAGGGGGCCGACCCCGGATCCGGCGCTGATCGCCGTGCGGGTGAGACTGTAGGCCTGCGCCCGACGCTCGAAGGGCACGAGATCGGCGGTCATCGCGTTGCTGGACGTCAGGAACAGCGACCAGCCGAAGGCGGCCTCCACGCCGAAGACGAGCACGACGACCCACAGGGACGGCGCGAACCCGACGCCCAGGTACAGCGTGACCGTCGCGAGGATGGCGATGACGAGAGCGGGCTTGCGGCCGAGCCGGTCGGTCAACGCTCCCCCGGCGACCTGGAAAGGGATACCGACGAACGTCATCGTGCCCATGATCAGACCGATCGTCGCGATGGAGACGTCGAGCGGCCCGTTCAAGTACAGAGTCAGGAAGGGGAACGCCATGAACATCCCGCTGAGCAGGACGAAGATCGCCGCGATGAGGAGCCAGAACTGACGCGACAGGCCCTGGATGTCGAAGAACGACGAGACGCTGGAGCGGCCCATACTCATCGCCGCAGCGCCCTGTTCCACGCGTCGGCGCTGCGCTCCCGGCCGTTCGCGACAGTCTGGCAAGCGCTCACGCCGCTTCAGATGAGGTTGCCCGGCGGACGGTCCTTGGGCGCGGTGCTCCTGAACCACTCGGCATAGGCGGCGCGGCACTGCTTCCCGGTCGGCGTCGCGCAGGCGCCGCCCTCCCCGCTGCACAGCAGCTCGGCGGGTTGGGCTCGCCCCACCGCGTCCGCGACGTCGAGAGCCTCGTGCAGCGGCAGGACGGCCTCGTGGCCGGCGATGGCCACGTCGGCGAACACGTGCGCCATACAGGTGGCCGCCAGCAGCCGGCTGCGGCACGGCTGGCACTTGCCGCCGGCGATGGGATCGCACGGCATGCCGGTGAACGCTTGCAGCGCCAGCGACGCCGCATCCTCGACCTGCCGCGGCGTCGCGCCGGCCATCTCGGCGATGCCCGCCGCCGCCATGGCGCCGCAGACGCCCCCCTCGCCGGTGCACCCCAGCCGCTCCCCGGTCGGCTCGGTGCGCATGAACGCGACCAGGCCGACGCCGCCGGCGACGAAGAGGCCGCGCAGGAGGTCGTCGTCGCTCAGGCCGTGATGATCGCAGACGGCGCTGAGCGCCGCGTAGATGTAGCCGCCCCCGCTCCCCATCGGCCCGGTCACCGTCTCCACGCCGGGGATGCCGGCGCCGGCGCCGTACGCCCAACGGACGGTGTCGGCGGTGAGCGGATCGGTGAGTCGCACGGGCGACGCCTGATGGTCGGCCCAGCGGGCAGTGAAGTCGGGCTTGAAAGGGCTGACCGGGATCTCGACATCCTCGTCGTAGGCGGCTCGCGTCTGACGGCGCATCGCGGCGGCGACGGTCCGCATACGCTCGACGACGTCGTCGCGCGACCAGCCGGACGAGTCCATCTCGTACTGCAGTGCGACCTCCCAGAGCGGCAGCCCGCAGTCCGCGGCGATCTCCCGCCAGCGGACCATCGTGTCGAACAGGCGCGGTAGGCGATCCGGCCGGCGGAGCACCGGCAGGACGGGGCGCAGCACCACGGTCTCGAGGCCGGCGTCGGCGAGCCGGGCCAGCTCCGCTGAGCCCAAGAGTGGTTCATCGGCCGTCTGCAGGGCCACAAGGCGGCCGCGGCCGTCGACCCGCGCGTCGTGCGTCGCGACCAGACCCGATACGTCCGAGCACAGCCGGTCGACGTCGCGCGACGTGAGCCGCTCGTCGGAATCGAACACGAGCAGCAGGTAGCCGTCGCCGATGGTACGCACCGGGAAGCCATCGACGAGCACCGTCTCGACCATGCCGCCGCCGGTGGAGTCCCCCACCAGGCTGCGGATGCGGCCACTCCTGCCCTCCAGCGTGAACCTGACGGCGCTCGGATGGTCGCTCTCGCGCAGCGTCCCGAACTCGAACGCGACGTCGACCGCACGCTCCGCGGCGAGCTCGAAGGATTCGAACAGCCGGCGGTCGTCGGGCAGCATGCCGAGGGCTCCGGCGACCATGGCACGGTCTTCGGCCATCAACCCAAACAGGCCGGCGAACGAGCCGTGCGCGTCGAGCAATACGTGGATGCGGGCGACAGGTTCCCCGAGCAGATCCGCGGCCAGACGGCCGAGACGACACGGGCCGGCGGTGTGCGAGCTCGAGCCGGGCTGCATCACCGGCCCGAAGACGTCGTTGAAGAGGTCGGGGTACTCGCTGGCGCCCATGCGCTCTCCTCTCCCGTCCCTTGCCGCCGTCGGGCGGTCACGCGCCCGATCGACCTCAGCCTATCGACGTGCGGGCGACCCGGCACCCCGCCGGCCTCCAGAGCACCCGGTCCGGCGAAAGCAGACGTCCGCCGTGGGTCGCCGGTCGTCGTCCGGTGTCCCAGGCCGCCGCGTCGATGAAGCCCGGCGGCTCAGGCCGGCGCGCTGCCGAAGTGGCGGCCGCCGATGTCGACCCAGGTCCCGAGCTCCCGCTCCTTCGCGACCGTGTAGACGTGCTGCGCCATCGCCAGGTCCTCGATGGCGATGCCGAGCGACTTGAAGAGGGTGATCTCGTCGGGCGATGTGCGGGCCGGCACCTTGCCGGTGAGCACCTCACCGAGCTCGCCGACGAGGTGGTCGTCGTCGCAGCGCCCCTCGCTCCTGGGGATCAGGAACTCACCGGCCTCGCTGAGAAGCGACTCGCGGCGGTCGGCGTAGAGGCGGGAGTTCACGACGAGGTCGGAGTCGAGCTCCCGGGTCGTCGGCGTGTAGGCGCCGACCGCCGTCACGTGCGCCCCCGGCGAGACCCACTCGCCGCGCACCACCGGCTCCTTCGCCGTCGTCACGGTGCAGATGAGATCGGCCCCGGCGACCGCCTCCTCGGCGGTCGCGCAAGCCTCCACCGACCTCCCGAGCCGCTTCGACTCGCGCTCGGCGAACTCGTGCGCGCTGCGCTCCGGAACGCTGAAGACCCGGATGCGGCGCACGTCGCGCACGTCGCACATCGCCTGCAGATGCGTCGTGGCCTGCGTGCCGGCGCCGATGATGGCCAGGTCGCCGGCGTCGGGACGGGCGAGCAGGTCGGCGGCGACACCGCTGACGGCGGCCGTGCGCAGAGCGGTCACCGACGTGGCGTCGACCACCGCCCGCAGCAGGCCGCGTTCGGTGTCGAAGAAGAGGACGATGCCCTGATGGGTGTCGTACTCGGTGCCGAAGTTGGCCGGGAAGGCCGCGACGACCTTGACGCCGACGGCCTCGAGACCGCCCATGTAAGAGGGCATGAGGCCCATGACGGTGCCGGGCTCACCGGGCAGGTCGAGCATCGTGCGCAGGGGCATCACGACGTCGCCCTCCTCGAGCAGCGTGAGCGCCCGACGCATCACCTCGATCGCGTCGGTCATGGGGACGAGTCCGGTGACCAGCTCCTGGTCGGCGATCAGCGTCTTCACGTCGTCCCTCCCGATCTCACGTCCGCATCGCTCCGCGCCCTTTCAGCACGCCGCCCCGCTCATTGCACGCCGCCCCACTCACGACGCGCGCCCTCCCGTGATCACGAAGTGCCTGATGCCGTCGGCGTCCAGCCCCCCGAGGGAAAGTTCGGCGAGGGTCGGCCCGAGCGCCCAGTAGTCGACGTCCAGCATGATCCCCATCGCCTCGACCATCGCCCGCGTCGCCCCGACTTCCACTCCGATGGCCTCCGCCAGGCGGACCATCGGTACGTACGAGTAGATGATGTCCTCGTCGACGAGCTGCCTGATGTAGTCGCTCGTCGCCCACCAGTCGATGAGGTTCGAGGTGCGCATGATCTGCGCCATGTCGTCGCCCTCTGCCCCGTAGGCCGCCCTGTAGAACGCGAGCTGAGACTCGTACCCTTCGCAGCCGAGGGCGGCGGAGAGACGCTCGCGGTCGGCATCGTAGGCCTGCATCAGACGAGAGCCCATCGCCGTGGCGTCGGCGTAGAGCTTGCCCCCCAGATGGCGGTCGAAGTAGGCGCCCGCGACCGGCACCACCATCGGCACGGTCATGGCCGGGTTGCCGCCGGCGGCGATGTCGACGTCGAAGACGGTGCTCGCAGGCTCGAACTCGGGATAGATGCGGCGGAGAAGCTCGCCGGTGCGAGGACTCGCGCTCCCGGGGAACGCCGCCACCCGGAAGCGCCGCTTGCAACGGCTGATGTGGACCTGGTTGCCCTCGTCGCGGAAGGCGGCGTACGGCATGATGCTCGACTCGGCCAGGACGACGTCCGCGTCGATCTCGTCGAGTCGGCCGGCGTGCCGGAGGCAGCCCCAGTAGGCGGTGTTGAAGAGCACGATCTGGCCGTCGCGCAGGTGCGGCGCGAGCGCCGCGACGAAGGCGGTGTGGTGCATCGCCGGCACGGTGATCATGAACACGTCAGCCTCGGCGGCCGCTTCCGCCGGGTCGACAGTGACGTTCGCCAGCCGGGCGAGACCTGTCTTGCCCGACATCGTGGCCGAGGTGGCCGAGATCTCGATGCCACCGGCCTCGCGGACCGGGCCGAGCTTGTCGGCCAGGCCCTCCAGCTCGTAGAGCGTCACCGCGAAGCCCTTGAGGGCCGTGTCCGCGGCGATGGCGAAGCCGGCGTTGCCGGCGCCGCACACCGTGACACGCAGATCTTCCGCCATGTGGCTACCTCCTCGCTTCCCCGCCACCGATCGGACGGTCCGGCATGCCTCGCGTCACTCCAGGGGCCCGACGACCGCCTCCACCGCGTCCAGGATCTCGCACGAGGCGACCAGCGCCTTCATGCGGTTGTGGTCGGGGAACAGCGGCCGGTCCTCGCCCAGGTGCGTCACGTGCTTGCGGACCACGTCCTTCGCCACCCGGACGCCCTCGCCCGGCGTGAACTCGCGGAAGTCGAGCGCCTGGGCGGCGGCCATGAACTCGATGCCCAGGATGCCGTAGGCGTTGTCGAGGATCTGGCGGTTCTTGAGGGCCGTGTTCATGCCCATCGACACGAAGTCCTCCTGGTCGGCGGCGGCCGGGATCGACATCGTGGCCGCCGGCGCGGCGAGGAGACGCTGCTCGACGATCAGCATGTCGGCGGCGTACTGGCTGAGCATCATGCCGCTGTAGAAGCCGGGATCGGGCGTGAGGAAGTCCGGCAGCCCCTGGCTGAGGGCCGGATTCTCCAGCCGGTTGAGGCGCCGCTCCGAGATGACCGAGACCATGGTGACCGCCTGTCCCACCGACTCCATCGGCAGGGAGACCGGCGTGCCCTGGAAGTTGGCGCCGGTGAGCGTCAGCTTCTCCTCCGGCACGAAGACCGGGTTGTCGGCGACCCCGTTGAGCTCGATCTCGACCTGCGACCGGGCCCAGTCGACGGCGTCGTGGGCGGCGCCGATGACCTGCGGCGAGGAGCGCATCGAGTAGGCGTCCTGGACCTTGGTCTTGATCTTGCCGGCCAGCAGGTCGCTGCCCTTGATGCAGGCCATGATGGCGCGGGCGCTGCGCACCGCCCCCGGGAATCCGCGCAGCTCGTGCAGGCGGGTGTTGTACGGCTTCATGTTGGCCAGCAGCGCCTCGAGCGACATTGCGCAGGCGATCTCGGCCTGGCGCAGCCAGCGCTCCACGTCGTGGAGGACGAGGGCGCTCATGACGGTGAGGACATTGGAGCCGTTGATGGACGCCAGGCCGTCGCGGGCCTCGAGCCCCGGCACCGGGATGCCGGCCCGCTCCATGGCCAGTTTGCCCGGCAGACGCTCGCCGCGGTAGAACGCCTGCCCCTCGCCCATCAGCAGAAGGGCCAGCTGCGCCATCGGCGCCAGGTCGCCGCTGGCGCCGACCGATCCCTTCTCGCAGACGACCGGTGTGACGCCCTTGTTGAGCATCTCGACGAAGGTCTGGGTGATGACCGGCCGGCAGCCCGAGTGGCCGCGCGCGTGCACGTTGACGCGGCTCGCCATCGCCGCCCGCACGACGTCCTCCGGCAGCGGGTCGCCGATGCCGGCGGCATGGTTGTAGATGAGGTAGCGCTGGAACTGCTGGGTCTGCTCGTCGGAGAGGACGATCTCCGAGAACTCGCCGATGCCGGTGTTGGTCCCGTACATGATCTCGCGTTTGGCGAGCTTCTCCTCGAGCATCTCGCGGCAGACGGCGATGCGCTCGAGCGCCTGAGGATCGAGCTCCACGGGTTCGCCCTCGCGGGCGATCCGGACGAGCTTGTCGACGGTGAGTGAGCTTCCGTCAAGAACGATGGTCACGTCTGTGTCCCCCTTCCGACCGGATGCGGCGCCGCACCGGCCCTCTCACAGGCGCAGGCCGATGCACGAACATGCAGCCGCGCCGCGGTCATGCCACGTGCACCGCACTCTCGGGGACACCCCCGCCGGAGACAAGCGCCCGGGTATCCAGTCCCGAGCGCTGGACGGAGATGGAGCGATAGTCAGGAGGCGTCGATCACCTTCTCGGGCGTGAGGGGTAGGTCGGTGAGCGCCGCTCCGAGTGCCCGGTTGACGGCATTGACGACCGCCGCTGCGGTAGGCACAGTCGAGATCTCGCCGACGCTCTTGGCGCCGAACGGTCCTTCGTCACCCTCGTGCTCGACGAGCAGCACTCGCACATCCGGCATGTCCGGCGCGTTGAGCATGTGGTAATTCTTGAACCCGGCCACGCCGGCGCGACCGCGTTCATCCACGTCGAGGTGCTCGGTGAGCGCGTAGCCGATCCCCATCTGGACGGCGCCGTGGAACTGCGTCTCGGCCATGCGGCGGTTGATCGCCCTGCCGACGTCGCCGACCGCCAGGAAGTCGGTCACCCGCACCAGGCCGGTCAGCGTGTCGACCTCGACCTCCGCGAACTGGACCGAGTAGGAACCGGGGTTCGACGACGGGAAGTACGCGATGGTGGAGGTGATCTCCGGGAGGTGGTGCATGCCCGCCACCGCCGCGATCTCGCGGTAGGCGACCGACTTGCCGGGGTCGCGGCCGGCGCGGACGACGCCGTCCTCCACGAACAGCCCGTCGACCGGCTCCTGGAGCAGCGTGCCGGCGGTCTGGAGAATGCGCTCGCGGACCTTCTCGGCCACGGTCTTGGCGCAGGCGCCACAGACATAGGTGACGCGGCTGCCGAAGGTGCCGTAGTCGTAGGGGGTGAGGTCGGTGTCCGCCTCTCCGGCCGAGATCGTCTCCGGCGCGATGCCGAGCACCTCTGCGATGATCACCTTCATCACCGTGATGATGCCGCAGCCGGGATCGTGCAGGCTCGCCTCGAGCGAGAAGCTGCCGTCCTCGTTCATCTTGAGCGTCATGTTGCTCGACTCGCTGTAGCCCCCGAACATGCCGTTCTTGTGCGCGCCGCAGGCCACGCCGACGCCGCGCCGCAGGCGTCCCTCTCCCGCCGGGAGGGCGATCCGGCGGGACCACTCGAATGCTTCGGCGCCCCTCTCAAGGCACTCCCGCACGCGAGCGTCGCCGACCGAAAGGCCGCCCACCGGGTCGAGGTCGAACGGGTCGACCAGGTTGCGCAGGCGGAGTTCGACGGGGTCGAGGCCAAGCCGGTCGGCCACCTGGTCCATGTGGATCTCGAAGGCGGTGATGATCTCCGGCGCACCCCAGCCGCGGGCGGCGCCGGCGACCGGCGTGTTGGTGGCCACCACCCGGGCCTGGTGGAGGTAGTGCGGCACGTGGTAGAGCTTGGTCACCTTGCGGGTCATGTGATGGGCGTAGTCGAGGGTGCTGGAGGAGTAGGCACCCGCGTCCAGATCGCTGCCGATGCGCACGTCCTGCAGGCGCCCCTCGCGGTCAAGGACCGAGCGCATCGTCGACACCGTCGCCGGCCGCGTCATGCTGGCGATCATGCACTGCTCACGGTCCAGCGTGAGCAGCACCGGTCGCCGCAGCTGCATGGCCAGGAAAGCGGTCACCGGCTCGAGGATGAACTCGGTCTTGCCGCCGAACGAGCCCCCCATCGGCGCCTTGATGACGCGCACCTTGTTGTAGGTGAGCCCGAACAGGTCGGCGACGACGGTCCGCGCGCCGTAGGCGCCCTGGCTGCAGCTCCAGATGGTCAACTTGCCCGAGCTGTCGTAGTCGGCGACGCAGGAGTGGGGCTCGAGGGCAGCGTGGTGGATGCGCGGCGTCGCGACGGTCGTCTCGACCGCGACACCGTCGCCGGCCGCCGCCGTCTCCGCCGACGCGCCGACCTCGATCTCGTACTCGTGCAGCAGGTTGCCGCCGGGGTGGATGTCGACGGCGGAGGCGGCGAGCGCGGCGGCCGGCGTGAGGGCCGCCGGCAGCTCCTCGTAGTCGACGCGCACGAGGGCAGCCGCTCTCAGCGCCGCCTCGCGGCCGGTCGCGACGACCGCTGCTACCCGGTCGCCGACGAAGCGGACGTGCTCGGCGAACAGTGTCTCGTCGTCGGGGCTGAGCTCCTGGTTGGGGATGATCCGGCTGCGGCAGTACGGGGCGTCTGGCGCGTCGTCAGCCGAGAAGACGCCCAGCACACCCGGGACGGCCCTTGCGTCGCGCGCGTCGACCGAGCGGACGATGCCGTGCGCGACGGGGCTCAGCACGAGCCGCGCGACCGCCATGCGGGGCAGGCGGATATCGCTGCCGTAGATCTCCTCCCCGCAGACCTTCTGCGGAGCGTCGTACGTGGGGAAGCTTCGTCCAACGTATTGGAAGCGCTCGGTCAAAGGTTGCCCCTTCTCCGCCTATCGGCTAGATGTGTCCACAGAATGGGAGGGTCGACGACGGCCGCTGGCTCGTGGCTCCGACCCACGGGAATCGTACATCGACGACCGCCGTTCGGCGCCCCCTCGCAGGGGCCGTCCCATCTGCTGGACGTGCGGCACGAACATCGCGAATGGGAGGACGAGCCGATGCGCATGAGCCTGACGGTCAACGGGACGCGCCACGACCTCGAGGTCGCGCCCACGCTCAGACTCATCGACCTCCTGCGCGACGAGCTCGGCCTCACCGGCACCAAGGAAGGGTGCTCAGAGGGCGAGTGTGGCGCCTGCACGGTGCTGCTCGACGGTCGGGCGGTGTGCTCCTGCCTCATGCTCGCCGTCCAGGCGCGCGACCGGGACGTCCTCACCGTTGAGGGGCTGGCCGAGGGGGGCGAGCTCGACGTGCTGCAGAGGATGTTCATCGAGCACGGAGCCGTGCAGTGCGGCTACTGCACCCCGGGGATGCTGATGTCGGCCAAGGCGCTGCTGCTCAGAAACGCCCACCCCACCGAGACAGAGATCCGGACAGCTCTGGCCGGCAACCTGTGCCGCTGCACCGGCTACTCCGCCATAGTCGAGGCCGTCGCCGCCGCGGCGGAGGTGGGGGAGTGAGCCCTGTGACGACCACCCGCATCTCTACGCCCGCCGGCTTGCCCGGGCTCATCGAGGCGCTTGCTGCTACCACGCCGAAGAGCAGGCTCCTTGCCGGCGGCACCGACCTGGTCCGCGCCATGACGCAGGACCACTGGACACCGGACCTCATCATCGACCTCTCCGGCATCCCCGAGCTGCACGGCGTGCAGACGGGGGCGGGCTGCCTGCGCATCGGCGCCACCACGACGTTCTCTGAGATCGCCACCGACGAGGTGGTCTGGCGCCACGCCCGCTGTCTGGCCGAAGCCGCCGACGTGGTCGGCGCCGTCCAGACCCGCAACATCGCCACGATCGGCGGCAACGTCGGCAACGCATCGCCGTGCGGCGACAGTATCCCGGCGTTGCTCGCGCTCGACGCCACCGCGGTGATCGTCGACGCCATCGGAGAGACCTCCGAGCGACGCGTCGGGCAGATCGTGACCGGCCCCGGAACGACCAGCCTCCGCCACGACCAGGCGATCGTCGAGTTCGCGATACCGACGCCGCCCGACGGAAGTCGCAGCACGTACGCCAAGCTCGGTTCACGGACGATGGTGAGTGTCGCTCGCATCGGCATGGCCCTGGTCGTGCGGCTCGAACCGGCCGACCGGACCATCCTCGAGGCGCGGGTCGGCATCGGCGCGCTCGGCGAGACGGCGTTCCGGGCGGCCGATCTGGAGCGGCTGCTCACCGGGAGGCGGGCGGACGAGGCGACCCGCGACGCGTTCATCGCCGCCTGTCCCCGAGTCGCCCAGAACGCCATCCCGGGCCGCTATTCCCTCCCGTACAAGCAGGAGGCGATCCGCGGCGTCGCCGCCGACGCCTGGGCGAAGCTCGATCTCGACGAGTAGCGGCGCGTCGCCACCACACGACGAATGCAGCATCGCCACTACGGGCCGACGACAGAAGCGCCGCTACTCACAAGACTTGAAGGAGACACGGTCCGCACGTCACGTACGTCGTCTCGCGGGAGGTAGCAGCGCCTTGTCCCTCGACCAGCGTCAACCTCCGACCCCGCTCTCAGTGCGCTCCCGATCGCCCCTCAGCGACCCGGCGACGATCGGGCCGCTCCATGAGGCCACGCTCCACATTCTCGAGCACACCGGTGTCATGGTCGCAGCCCCGGAGGCGCTGGCGCTCTTCCGCCAGTACGGCGCCGACGTCGACACGACCACCGGGACTGTGCGGCTCGGACCGGACCTCGTCCACGGCGCCCTTGCCGGCGCTCCGCGCACCTTCACAATGGCTGCTCGGGTGCCAGAGCTCGACGTACGGCTGAGCCCGGATATCTGCGTCTGCTCTACCGACGGATGCGGCACGCACGTGATCGACCGCGTCACCGGCGAGCGGCGACCGTCGACGGTCGCCGACCTCCAGGAGCTCACGGTCCTGCAGGACTACCTCGGCTCCATCGGGTTCTGGGAGCCGACCGTCGGCGCCGGTGACCGAGGGCAAGACGCCGCCCTCCATGAGGTCCTCATCGGTCTCACAGGCACCGAGAAGCACGTCATGGGCATGCTGCTCGATGCCCGTCAATCGCGAGCCGCCCGCGACATGGCCGCAGCCATCGCCGGCGGCACGGCCGCACTCAGGCGGCGCCCGCTGCTCTCCAACCTCGTCGGCACGGTCTCTCCTCTGGTGCTCGACCGTCACGGGACCGAGGCCGCCCTCGTCTTCGCGGACGCCGGCCTGCCGGTGTGCCTCGTGTCCATCCCCCAACTGGGGACGACAGCACCGGCGACGCGGCCCGGCGCGTGGGCACTCGGAGCCGCCGAGGTGATCGCCGGAGCTGTGCTGCTGCAGCTCGCCTCACCAGGCTGCCCCGTCATCGGGTCGATAGGGCTCGCCTACGCCGACCCCAGAGACGGCCGCATGGTGAGCATGCCGGTCGACACCCGTGCCGGGTCGACAGCCGTGGACCTGCTGCACTCCTTCGGCCTGCCGGTGCGTTCGGCGGCCGACGGCCCCGACGCCCCAGCCGCCGGCACCTGGCAGGACGGCAGCGAGACGGCGCTGGGCCTCTTCGCCGCGGCGCTTGACGGCGCCGAACTGATGACCGCACTCGGCCTGACGGACACGTACCGGCTCTCGACGCCGGAATCCCTCCTGCTGGACGACGACATCTACCACAGGGTGCGCCACGCGTTGCTGTACCTCGACCTCTCCGATGAGGAGTTCGCCCTTGAAGTGATCCACGACGTCGGACCGGGAGGCCACTTCCTCGCCACCCGTCACAGCCGCGCGCACATGCGCACGGCATTCGTACGAGGACTGGCGGACGACATTGGACCCGCCGGGTCCACTCGTGACCCAGCGGCTGTGGCTCGAGAGATGGCGGAGAGGATCCTCCACGAGTACCAGCCGCCGAGTCTGCCCGACGACCTGGTCGGCGAGCTCGATCACATCGCCTCGGCGGCCGGTCGTTCCGCCGACAGTCCTGCCCCAGGCTGAGAGGGACGGGTCGGGCTCAGCGCATCCCGACGACCTCAGGACTGCGGTCCGCGCGGGACCCGACGACGTCAGTCGTGTCAGTCGCCTTCTTCCCGCCGGACACCCAGCACGTCGCGGCAGTAGCGGATGCTCCGCTCGAGTGCCTCGCGCTCGATCCGCCTAGCCTCGTCCCGGTCGTCGGTGGGCACGTCCATGTCGGTCTCGATGTTGATGCGGCGACAGGGCGACTGCGTCCGGATGAGCTCGTAGTTCCTCTTCATGTCGAGGTCGCCGTCTCCCACAGCGCATCCTTCGTACCGGAAGCCGTAGAGCATCACATTGATGCGGTCGTCGCGGAAGTGGTTCGTGAACGCCCGCGGCGCGAGCATCTCCGCGGCGTGGCTCGGATCCTCGGTGACATGCAGTGCGTTGGCGGTGTCGAGACAGGCGCCCACGTTCGGGTGATCGACCTCGTCGAGCAACCAGAGCAGTTCCTCCGAGAAGACGTCGGCGTGGTTCTCCACCGCGATGCGCAGACCAAGCTCCTCCGCCCGGGGCGCCCGCCGTCTGAGGTCCTCGATCACCGTCTCCATCTGCGCCACGACGTCCGGATGGAAGCGGCTGGCGGCCACCGGGCGCGGCCGGCGCATGTCCATGCTCATCTTGACCACGTCGGCCCCGAGCCCGTCGGCGATCTCCAGCGCCTGCCCGAGGTCGTGCTGGTAGCCGACGCCCTTCTCGCCCATGTCGCGGGAGAAGTTGTACTCGAGGTACAGACCCTGCTCCGCGGCGGCGGCCCCGACCTCCTGGAGGTACGGCCGCTCGAGCCGCTCCAGCACGCCGTCGTCGAGGTGTATCCCGTCCAGTCCCAACTCCGACACCAGGTCGAAGAGCTCGAACGTGCTCAGGCACCGTGCCCACGGCTGCTCCGACCCGGCCCAGCTCTGCCCGATGCCGTGGAGATTCAGGCAGAATGTGTGCATCCCGAGAAGCATGTGCGACCTTCCCTCAGTCGTACGTCACCGGCACAGCGGGCCCACTCAAGCCTCGGGATCGAAGCCGTCGGCGAGCGCGTCGATCTTCCGCGCAACGTCACCGTCGAGCGGCGCCGGCTCATGGTCGGCAAGCAACTGCCCGGCCTTTCGTCGCGCCTTCTCAGCCAGATCGAGCTCGCCCTCGGCGACCCAGTCCGGATGGCTCTGGCGATTGAGGATCGTCGGCCGCCACTGTCCCGACCGCACGTGCCGGGCGGTGTGGTCGGCGCTCAGGAACTCGCCGGCCGGCCCTACCTCGGCGATGGTCTCCACAGCCAGCGTTTCCGGCGTGACCTCCACCCCGGCGAACAGACGCCGCAGTTTGCCGATGAACTCGTCGGCGGCGACGAGCGTCTCCAGCGCGCCGGTGAGGCCGAAGTCAAGGTAGCCGACGTCGTGGTTGAGGTTCGAGCCCGACGCCAGGGAGAGGAGCGCCATCTCCCCGGCCTCCATGCCGGCCTGGGCGTCCAGCACCTGCGAATCGGTCGTAGCGCCGTAGCCCCAGTTCGGCAGGTCCAGCCAGCGGGCCATCTCGACGGTGCACAGGTAGGTCATCAGGAACTCGGGTGCGTTATAGGACGACTGCGACGTGGCCATGTCGAGGACGGCCGGACCGATGCCGTAGATGAACGGCGCGCCTGGTCTGCGGAGCTGATGGATCACCAGCCCGAACAGCGACTCGGCGGTACCCTGGGCGGTGTGACCGGCCACGGTGATCGGCGCCGTGCCCCCGGCCAGCGGCGCCGGAGAGTAGATGGCGGGGATACCCTTGTCGGCGCAGAACAGCAGCTTCTCGAGGCTCTCGAGCGGATGCTCCAGCGGGCTCACAGGCTCCAGATACATGGTGAAGTACGGCTTCTCCCGCAGCGCCTCGGCGCCGCCCCGCAAGGCACAGCCCATCTCCCACATGATCTCGAGATCGTCGGCGTTCTCCGAGGTCATCACCAGCGGCTTGGCCGAGTTGGTCGCCATCGCCCGGAAGCTCTCGAGATACGAGCGATGGGAGTCGACGTCGTTGGGGTGGGCGCTCGACATCAGGAAGTCGATGTTGGGCAGCGCGTCGCAGAGACGGGCGGCGCGAGCGACGTCGTCCAGGGTGCTCGGCCGGTGCTCGCCGGTCTCGAGGTCCCAGGTGCTGATCAGGTCCGAGCCGGGCCCGAAGTAGCTGTTGTAGCCCCCGAGAGCCATCGCCGGCTCGCCGGCGCGATCGTAGACATCGATGACCGATGGTGCGGACTCGCGAGCCTTCTCGATCAGCGGCGCCGGGATGCGGACCAGATCCTCTCCCTCGACCTCGCACCCGGCATCGCGCAACAGCGCGACCACCCCAGGGTGATGGACGCGCATGCCGATCTCCGAGATGACGCGAATGGCGGCGTCGTAGATGTCCTGCCGGTTCTGCTCGGTCAGATATTGCATCTGTCCGACGCGCTGCGGTCCGCCGGTGTCTCTCGCTGGCACTGCTCGCTTCCTTCCACTCGTCGTCACTGTGTCGTTCCCGGGCCCGGAGGCGCCGGCGTCAGGTCGTCTCGTCCGTCGGCGCGGTCTCGTCACGTAGCGCGCGCATCAGGGCGGCGAACTCGCCGCCCACGACCGCCGCGGCCACCCGCTCGATCTCCGGTGCCAGGTAGCGGTCGCGCTCGAGGTGCGGGACTACTGACCGGACGATCTCCCGCGCCCGGCCGGTCCCCGCGCCGGGCGCCAGCGGCGCCAGCAGGTCGATCGCCTGCGCCGCGCACAGGGCCTCGATGCCGAGGACGGTCTGCGTGTTGCGCGCGACCGTCTCGAGCTTGAGCGCCGACGTCATCCCCATGCTGACGTGGTCCTCCTGGTCGCCGGAGGTCGGGATCGAGTCGACGCTCGCCGGGTGACAGAGGACCTTGTTCTCGGCCACCAGAGCGGCCGCCGTGTACTGCGCCAGCATGTAGCCGCTGTTGAGGCCGCTCTCCTTCGTGAGGTAGGGCGGCAGGTCGGAGAGCGAGGTCGTCAGCATGCGGAAGATCCGCCGTTCGCTCATGTTGGCGATCTCGGAGAAGCTCATCGCGGCGAGGTCCAGCGCCAGCGCCAGCGGCTCGCCGTGGAAGTTGCCGGCCGAGATCACGTCCCCGGTGTCGGGGAACACGAGCGGGTTGTCGGTGACCGACTCGATCTCCACCTCGATGACCTCGCGCAGCCAGCGGAAGGCGTCGCGGCAGGCGCCGTGCACCTGCGGGATGCAGCGGATCGAGTAGGCGTCCTGGACCTTGTCGCACTCCAGGTGCGAGAACATGATGGCACTGCCGTCTGTGGCCAGCCGGACGTTCTCGGCGGTCCGCAGCTGACCGGGGATGGGGCGCAGCCGCTGGATGCGCTCCTGGAACGGACCGACCGACGCCCGCAGGCCCTCGATGCTCATGGCGCCGACCAGATCGGCGGAGTCGAGCAGGGCCTCGCCGTCGACGACCGCCAGGGCGCCGATGGCGGCCATGAACTGGGTCCCGTTGAGCAGCGCCAGGCCCTCCTTGGCCTGGAGGACGATCGGCTCGAGCCCCGCTTCGGCGAGGGCCTCGCCGGCGAGCCTCGGCTCACCGTCGGGGCCGAAGACCTCGCCCTCTCCCATCATCGCCAGGACGAGGTGGGCCGAGGGCGCCAGGTCGCCGGAGGCGCCGAGCGACCCCCGCGACGGGACGTACGGCACCAGGTCCCGGGCGAGCAGCTCGCAGAGCAGCTCCACGACCGAGGCCCGGACGCCCGAGTGCCCCTTGGAGAGGGCGTTGACCCGTATGGCCATCGCCGCCCGGACCACGTCGCGCGGCAGCGGCTCGCCGACCCCGACGGCGTGGCTGCGCACGAGGTTCTGTTGCAGCTCCTCGACCTTCTCGGCCGAGATGCGGGTCGTGGCCAGCTCGCCGAAGCCGGTCGTGACGCCGTAGACGACGCGCTCCTCTTCGACGATACGCTCGATGACCGCGGCCGCCCGCGCCAGTCGCTCGCGGGCCACGTCGCCGAGCTCCAGCGAGGCGCCCTCACGAGCGATCGCGACGACGTCCTCGACGCGGAACGGTGCCTCACCTGTGACGAAGGAGCCCATGGCGCCGTCAGCCGAGGCCGACCTCGCCGCGCACGCCGCGCGAAGCGGTCTCCGAGGCCGTCCGGACGGCGGCGATCTCCTCCTCCGCCGCGGTCTTGAGGCCGTCCGCCTCGGGGCCACTCGGCAACGAGCCGAGGTTGATGGCGACATTGAGCAGGGCGCCTTCGGCGCCGGTGCGCGCCAGCTCGATCCCGACACCGAGGTCGCTGGCGGCGGCAGGGTTCGCTCGTCCCACGAGCGGGGCGGCGACGTCGACGACCTGCCGGCACGCCCGCAGGGTCCGCAGCGGCACCTCCGCCGCGAACATCGTCGCCGCCTGAAGGGCCTCCCGCCGGGCGGCCTTCTCCTCGTCACTGCCCTTGGGCATGCGGATCGCGTCCATCACCCGGTCGAAGGCGGCGGTGTCCTCGTCGACCAGCGCCAGCAGCTCCGGCCGCACGGCGTCCATCTGCTCGAGCGCCGCCGCAAGCTCCTGTGGAGCAGCCGCCAGCCCCTCCTTGTCGACGCTCAGACGGCAGACCATGGCGACCAGCCCCGCGGCCATGGCGCCGGCCAGCGCCGCCGAGCTGCCGCCGCCCGGGGCAGGCGAGTCCGAGGCGAGCTCCTCGACGAACCCGGTCACGGTACGGTCGGTCAGTGCAGCCATCGGTCTCCTCCGCCTCTCATCGTCAATGTCCGCCTACGAACGGCGCGACGACGCACCGTCGCGCACAGCACCCCGCCCGAAGATACAGCCTGCTGTGTCACTCCGTCACTATCGCCGTCTGCCCGTGCGAGCGACCGGCGGCAAGAGCTCTCATGTTCAGCTCCCTGAACTTGGCCGGCACGCGTCGGGACACGGCCACCTCGACCGCGTCGTCGGTCAACGGCAGATGCGGGATGAGCGCGGCGAGGGAGACGATATTGGTGACCACGGCCTTGCCGAGCTCCTCCGTCGCCACCTCGGTGAAGGGCGCGCCGACGAGGCGCACACCGTCCACCGGCGAAGGCGTCACGAGCCCCGAATCGTACATGACCACGCCGCCGGTCTTCGTCTGTCTCGCATACCGGTCGAACGCCGCCTGCGAGAGACAGAGGGTCACGTCCGGCTCGGTGGCCTCCGGATAGTCGATCTCCTCGTCGGAGATGACGATCTCGGCCTTGGACGCTCCGCCGCGGGCTTCGGGCCCGTAGCTCTGCGTGTTGACGACCTCCCAGCCCGTCTGCGCGGCGGCGTCGGTGAGGATCGTGGCCGCCAGGATGATGCCCTGACCTCCGGACCCTGAGAGCCGGACCTCAAGGCGACCCAGGCGGTCCTCATCGGTGTGCTCGTGCTTCGTCGCGACACCGTCAGCCACTACCCCGCTCCTGTGCACGCGCCTTGATCACCTTCTGGCCGTCGGTGTACTCCTCGAACTCGGCATGGTGCAGCACGCCGACTGGATACGTCTCATGCCGCCGCGCCTGCCCCTCGCCATATCTGGCGGCGGGGACCGCATGCTCCTTCTGGAGAGCCAGGAACTTGGCCGGGTCCGCGGTCAGGTTCTGGCGCCCGTAGTACACCGGGCACACCGCCATCGCCTCGACGAAGGAGAAGCCGTGGTGGTTGATGCCGCCGGCGATCAGGCGGGCGAGCTGCTGGTAGTCCCACGCCGTACCGCGGGCCACGTACGTGGCACCGGATGCGTTGGCCAGCTCACACAGGTCGAACGCGCGCTCCATGTTGCCGTACCGGCTCGTCGTGGAGCGGTCGCCCACGTGCGTCGTCGGGCTCATCTGACCTCCGGTCATCCCGTAGATCGAGTTGTTGAAGACCAGCGCCGTGAGATCGATGTTCCGGCGGGCCGCGTGGATGAGATGGTTGCCGCCGATCGCCGCGCAGTCGCCGTCGCCCATGACGACGATCACGTGGAGGTCGGGATCGGCTACCTTGGCGCCGCTCGCGTAGGCGAGGGCCCGACCGTGCGTGGTGTGCACGGTCGAGTAGTCGACGTAGGTCGTGATCCGCCCGCAACAGCCGATGCCGGCGAACAGAGCGACCTTGTCCTCGTCGAGCCCCAGACCGAGGATGGCGTCGACAAGCGCCCGGGTAACGATGCCGTTGGAGCACCCCGGGCACCACAACGTGCGCGCGGAGCGCAGGTGGGCCGTGACCTCGCTCAGGGGGCGCGGCCTGAACCTGGGGAGCGCGGAGCCCTCCTCCGGCGCCCGGAGCGCCTGTTCGTCGACCAGCGCGGTCATGCCGGCTTCCTCGTCGCGGACCGGTCGATGGAGAGCTCGCGCTCGATGAGGTCCTCGATCTCGCGCGGATGGATGAGCTTGCCGTCGATGCGACCGTAGTCGACCACCCGGGCGTCGCTGCAGGACGCCGCCTGCACTTCCCAGGCGATCTGCCGCAGGTTCATCTCCGGCACGATGACGGTGTGGACCTGCCGCGACATCCGCTCGACCGCGGCCGTCGGGAACGGCCAGATGGTGATCGGCCGCACGAGGCCGACCCTCAGCCCGCGCTCCCGAGCCCTGCGGACCGCTGCCTTGGCCGAGCGGGCGACCGAGCCGTAAGCGAAGAGGGCCAGCTCGGCGTCGTCCATGAAGAGCGTCTCCACGTCGGTGATCGAGTCGCGGTGGAGGTAGATCTTCTCCCGCAGGTAGGTGCCGAGCTCGGAAGCCACCGACGGCGCGCCGGTATCGGGGGAACCGCTGCGCCGGTCGTAGACCAGACCGGTGACGTGGACCTTGAACCTGGACCCGAGCGAGGCCTGCGGCAGGATATTGTCGACTGTCGAGACGAGCTCGTTGTACTCCTCGACACTGTAGTCGGGGTCGCGACGTGGGGCGACCCGCAGCTCGTCAGGTTCCGGCAGGTCGATCGCTTCTCGCATGTGCCCGATCATCGCGTCGGAGAGCAGGATGACGGGCGTGCGGTGTCGCTCGCTCAGCTCGAACGCCCTCACAGTGAGCGTGTAGCACTCCTTCACCGAGCTCGGCACAAGAGTGATGATGGAGTGCTCGCCGTGTGTCCCCCACCGCGCCTGCATGACATCTCCCTGAGCCGGGTCGGTCGGCAGGCCGGTCGACGGCCCGCCCCGCATGACGTTGACCACGACACACGGCACCTGGGACATCGCCGCGTAGCCGAGGTTCTCCTGCATGAGAGAGAACCCCGGACCCGAGGTCGCCGTAAGCGCCTTCTTGCCGGCCAGCGAGGCGCCGATGACGGCCGCCATCGAGGCGATCTCGTCCTCCATCTGCATGAAGTCACCGCCGACCTCGGGCATGCGGACGGAGAGCCGTTCTGCGATCTCGGTGGACGGGGTGATCGGATAGCCGGCGAAGAACTGGGCGCCGGCGGCGATGGCGCCCTCGGCGACCGCCTCGTTCCCCTGAAGCACCACGCGATCGCCCCGCATCTCACGACTCCTTGGAGCCACGGGGCTCGGCGTCCGGCGGCAGCTCCCGCCGGGTGCCGCTGAGCTTGTGGGCCGTCTTGAGCGCCGCGGTCACCGACGCCTGTTCCTGGTCGCTCGCGGTCCGCTCCGGCACCGGCTCGCGCGTCACCTCGATGGCGAAGTCGGGGCAGTGCCAATCGCAGAGCATGCAGGCCGTGCAGGCCTGCAGCCGGACGACGACCGGGTAGCCGAGACGATCGCGGTCGAAGACGTCACGACTGCACAGCGCGATGCAGATGCCGCACGCCTTGCACTGCTCTCGGTCGACCGCTATGGCGACGTTGCGAGCCCGGCCGCGGCGGGACGCTGTCGCGGTGGCCGGCGCCGGCGCACCGTCCGCACTGCTCCTGGGGTCGGACAGGACCTCTCTCCTCTCAGTCCACCATCGGCAGGTCGAGGCCGGCCTCGTGGGCCCGCTCGATCGCCTCCGGGTACCCGGCGTCGGCGTGTCGCATGATGCCGGTGCCCGGATCGGTGGTCAGCACCCGCTGGAGCCGTTCGGCCATCATCTCGGTGCCGTCGGCGACCACGACCATGCCGGCGTGCAGACTCTTGCCGATGCCGACACCGCCACCGTGGTGGAAGCTCACCCACGAGGCGCCGGCGGCGGTGTTGAGCATGGCGTTGAGCAGCGGCCAGTCGGCGATGGCGTCTGAGCCGTCGCGCATGTCTTCGGTCTCGCGATACGGCGAGGCGACGCTGCCCGAGTCGAGGTGGTCGCGGCCGATGACGATCGGCGCCTTGACCTTCCCCGAGGCGACCAGGTCGTTGAAGATGAGCCCCGCCTTGGCGCGCTCGCCGTACTCCAGCCAGCAGATGCGGCACGGCAGGCCCTGGAAGGCGACCTTCTCCGGCGCCATCCGCAGCCAGCGGGTCACGAGCTGGTTGTCCGGGAAGGCCTTCAGAAGGGCCTCGTCGGTGGCCGCGATGTCGGCGGGGTCGCCGGAGAGCGCCGCCCAGCGGAACGGGCCGTTGCCACGGCAGAAGAGCGGCCGGATGTACGCGGGCACGAAACCGGGGAAGGCGAACGCCTCCGCGTAGCCGGCCGCGTCGGCCACGCCGCGGATGTTGTTGCCGTAGTCGAACACCTCGGCGCCGGCCTTCTGCAGGGCGACCATCGCCTGCACGTGCTCGACGATGGCGGCCACGGCGCGGCGCTCGTACTCCGCCGGGTCGTCCTTGCGGAGCTTCAGCGCCGCCTCGTAGCTCATCCCGTTGGGCACGTAGCCGTTGAGGGTGTCGTGAGCAGACGTCTGGTCGGTGACGACGTCGGGCGTGAAGCCGCGGCGGACGAGCTCTGGGTAGACGTCGGCGGCGTTGGCGCAGAGGCCGATGGACAGCGGCCGCTTCTCCTTCGCCGCCTCCTTCGCGAGCGCCAGTGCCTCGTCGAGCGACTGCGCCTTGGTGTCGAGGTAGCGGGTCTCGAGGCGGCGCTCGATGCGCTCCGCGTCGACCTCGATGCACAGCGCCACGCCCTCGCACATGGTGACCGCCAGCGGCTGGGCGCCGCCCATGCCGCCGAGCCCGGCCGTGAGTACGATGCGGCCGGCCAGAGAGCCGTCGTAGCGCTTCTCGGCCAGGGCCGCGAACGTCTGATAGGTCCCCTGGAGGATGCCCTGCGTGCCGATGTAGATCCACGACCCGGCCGTCATCTGCCCGTACACGATGAGGCCGAGCGCCTCGAGGCGACGGAACTCGGGCCAGGTGGCCCAGTCGCCGACCAGGTTGGAGTTGGCGATCAGCACGCGGGGCGCCCACTCGGAGGTGTGGAAGACGCCGACCGGCTTGCCGCTCTGGACCAGCAGTGTCTCGTCGTCGGCCAGGCGCCTCAGCGTCTCGACGATGGCGTCGAAGCACTCCCAGTTCCGCGCCGCCTTGCCGGCGCCGCCGTACACGATGAGCTCGTCGGGCGCCTCGGCCACCTCGGGGTCGAGGTTGTTCATGAGCATGCGCAGGGCGGCCTCCTGCTGCCAGCCGCGGCAGGAGAGCTCCGTCCCGCGAGGGGCGCGGACGGTGCGAGCTATGCTCTTGCGGGCGGAGTCACTGGCCGATTCCACAGGTCACCTCTCAGGCCGTTCCTGGATCCATGCCGCCGGTCATCCCGGTGGACTGTTGCGCACATCGAACCCTGAGAGAGGGCCCACCCGACATCAAGCCGCCCACCGGAGTTTCCAGCATGCTGAACTGATTCCCCCTTGCGACCCCCAGGAGGCGCCGGTATTCTGGATTCGCCATGGAGAAGGAGCGCCTCACAGACGACCAGCAGAGCACCGGTTCGGCGGCGCGCACGCTGGACGTCCTCCAGTTCCTCAGCCGGAGCTCTCACCCCGTGCCAGCGGCGATCATCGGCTCGGCATGCGGCATCCCCCGATCCAGCATCTACAGCCTGCTCAACCTGCTCAAGGAGCGGCGCTTCGTCACCTACTGGCCGGGCGACCGGAAGTGGAGCCTCGGCCCGGCCGCCTCGGAGATCAGCTCCAACGCGCCGCTGTTCGTACACGGCCTGGCGGCCCTGCGGGCGTTCGCCGCCAGCGGCGGCAGCCTCTCGGTCCGCGAGATCGCCCAGCGCTCCGGCCTCTCGGAGGCCACCGCCTCCCGCATCGCAGCCCACCTGGTGGAGAGCGACCTGCTGCATGAGGAGGGAGACGGGCGCTACTCCCTCGGGCTCGAACTGGTCAGTCTGGCGTCGCGCGTCGGCTGGGTCGACCGCCTCCGCATCATCTGCCGGCCGCACCTCATACGGCTTCGCGACGCGACGCAGGAGACGGCCAACCTGATCGTCCTCGACGGTGACCACGCCCTCTACATCGACCAGATCGAGAGCCGCTACTCGCTCCGCCACAGCGGCTGGGTGGGCAAGCGCGTCCCGCTCGAGGGCACGGCCACCGGGGCCGCCTTCGCCGACCGTTCGACCTCCCACGTCGCCTCCGACACGGTGGAGCTCGGCGTGACGGCGATCAGCCGGGCGCTCTCCCTTCCCGAAGGCGACGCCGCGATCAGCATCACCGCCCCCAAGTGGCGCATCGAGGAGTTCGGCATCGAGCGGGCGGAGCAGATGGTCGACGCCGTGGCCCGCGAGATCGCGCTGCGCTGCGGCCGGCCGCGGGGCTAGACGGACCGCCCGGAGTCAGACGACTCCCTCAGAACGCAGCGTCTCGATCTGCTCGTCGTCGCAGCCGAGGAACTCCCGCAGGATCTCATCGGTGTGCTCTCCAAGCCGAGGCGGAGGACCGATGGGCAGCTCTCGATGCGCGGACAGCACGGCCGGCTGACGCAGCATCGGGATGGAGCCCTCGCCCGGGTGCTCCACACGGGTCACGAGCGGCCGGGCCGAAGCCTCTGCCGATCGTAGCGCCTGCTCGACATCGAGGATCGGTCCGGCGGGGACGCCGGCCGCGTCCAGCGCCGCCACCGCCTCGTCGACCGTCCGCTCGCGGGTCCAGCCTTCGATCGCTTCGCGGAGCGCGTCCTCGTGTTCCTTGCGCAGGGGGTCGGTCGCGAACCTGGGATCGCCAGGCAGGTCGGGCCGGCCGATCGTCTCGCTGAGGACCCGGAACAAGGGGTCATTGGCGACCGCGATGATGAGGTAGCCGTCCCTCGCCGCGAAGCTGTCGAGTGGAGCGCTGACCGGGTTGGCATTGCCGCAGCGCCCCGGCACCCCTTTCCCGTACAGGTAGGAGGAGACGGCGGTGACCAGGATGCTCAGCACCGAATCGACCATGGCGACGTCGATGTACTGGCCCGTCGCAGTGCGCTCGCGCTCGTGTAAGGCGGCCAGGATGGTGACGACCGCGTAGAGCCCTGCGGTCACGTCGGCCAGGCTCTCCCCGGCCCGCGTCGGCGGACCGTCCGGCCAGCCGTTGATGCTCATGAATCCGCTCATCGCCTGGGCGATGTTGTCGTACGCAGGGCGCTTCGCGTTCGGTCCCGTCTGTCCGAACCCCGAGATGCTCGCGTAGACCAGGCCGGGGTTGACGGCCGACAGCGTCTTGTAGTCGATGCCCAGCTTCGCCGCCACGCCGGGACGGAAGTTCTCTACCACCACATCACAGCGCTCAACGACGCCGCTCAGAATGTCCGCGGCCTGCTTTGACTTGAGGTTCAAGGTGATGCTCCGCTTGCCCCGGTTGAGCAGCACGAACAGCGCTCCGTCGCCGTCGAGCTTGGGGGCGAAGTGCCGCGAGTCGTCCCCGTTCATGCTCTCCACCTTGATGACGTCGGCCCCGAGGTCGGCGAGCAGCGCACTGGCGAAGGGGCCTGCGATCACGCGAGTGAAGTCGAGGACGGTGATGTCTGCGAGCGGCGGCTCTGTCGTCTGCATCGATGACCCCCTTGGGCGACCGGCAAGACCGGATGACTACGCTGACGGCATCACACTTCCCTCCGTGGCGGAAGGCAAGAGCAACGGCGAACGGTCCAGAGAGCTGGACTTCGTCCCTGCGGACGCCGTTGTCGGAGGACGGTAGCCGACGCGACTTCCCAAAGGCGCGAGGGTGTGCCGCCGACTCGGGCCTCACGAAGGGCAGGTTCATCCGTCGCGGAGCGATGTCCAGAATGCCGGATTCGGCACCGGTCGAGTTGACCTCTCGACCGCGGACCCGCTGAATGGAGACGCGGTCTGTGGCGGCGCCCACCGTCCCTGCGGCGGTGCCGACCGTCCCGGGTGACACGCGAGCACAAGAGGGCAGCAGGAGAAGGAGACTCACGTGAGCATCGTCGTCGACGAGATGGAGCAGGAGTTCGTCGCACTCGCGCACGAGTTCGCGGAGAAGGAGCTGCGCCCCGTCGCCGCCGACTTCGACGAGTCGGAGGAGTATCCGTGGGACGTGCTCAGGAAGGCTGCTGAGGTCGGCCTCGTCTCCTACGACCTGCCGGAGGAGTACGGTGGGGGCGGCGTAGACTCGCTGCTCACCAAGTGCAAGATCAACGAGGAGCTCGCCTGGGGCGACGCCGCCATGGCCGAGGTCATCTGGCAGAGCGGCTTCTGCGCCGGACCCCTCCTGGCGGCCGGCACCGAGGAGCAGAAGCAACGCTGGATCGCGCCGATGTGCGAGCCGGAGCCGGCGACCTGGGGCATCGCCATCACCGAGCCAGGCTGCGGCTCCGACGTGGCCGCCATGAAGACCTCGGCAAAGAAGGTCGACGGCGGCTACCTGCTCAACGGCTCCAAGACCTGGATCTCCAACGCGCCGGTCGCCGACCACTACGGCGTCTTCGCCAACCTGACGCCCGGCGAGAGCCACAAGGGGATCACCCTGTTCGTCGTCGAACGCGGTGACGAGGGCTTCAGCACCGGCGCCGCGATGCCGAAGATGGGCCAGCGCGCCTTCCCGGCGGCCGAGCTCTTCTTCGACGACTGCTTCGTGCCCGAGGACCGGCGCGTCGGCGATGAGTGCCGCGGCTTCGGCATCATGATGCGCTGGTTCAACAAGGTGCGAGCCGACCTCGCCGGGCACTGCCTGGGGATCGGGCGCGCCGCGCTGGAGTACGCGGTCGAGTACGCGAAAGAGCGGCAGGCGTTCGGCACGCCGATCCACGGGTTCCAGGCGGTGTCGTTCCGGCTGGTCGACGCGAAGGTCAAGCTCGACCAGGCGCGCCTGCTCTGCCACCACGCCGCCCGACTCGCCGACGCCGGCGAGGACTTCACGGTCGAGGCGGCGGCGGCCAAGCTGGCTGCTTCCGAGGCGGCCACAGAGACCGCCCAGTCGGCGATGCGCACGCTCGGCGGCTATGGCTACTCACGCGAGTACCCGGTCGAACGCTACCTCCGCGACGCGCTGCTCGAGCTCATCGAGGAGGGCACCAACGACATCCAGAAGCTGATCATCGCCCGCAGCATGTTCCACGTCTGAGGCGTCCGGCACCCCGGACGTCAGGCGCCACAGCCCCCGGAGCGAACGATGGAAGCGACAAGAGAGATCTACTGGAACGTCGGTCCCGGTGTAGCCCTGCCGATGTACCTGCTGGCGGCGGCCGCGATCGCCGTCATGCTCTACGGCTTCTACCGCCTGTGGCGTGTCTGGCGACAGGGCAGGGCGCTCGTCCGCCGGCGGCCGTTCTGGCCGCGCCTGTGGCACCTCGTCTCGGCGGCGCTCGACCAGAAGCAGGTGCTGCGGGTCAAGGGGCCCGGCATCCCGCACGCGGTCTTCTTCTGGGGCTTCCTGGTACTCTTCGTCGCCACCCTGCTGATCATGGCCCAGGTCGACCTCACCGAGCCCGTCTTCGGGGCGACCTTCCTCGAGGGCGGCTTCTACAAGGGGTTCTCCGTCGTCACCGACGTCGCCGGCCTGCTCGCCGTCCTCATGCTGGCCGCCCTGTTCGTGCGTCGCTTCATCGTCCGGCCGGACGGTCTCAAGACGATCGCCGACGACTATCTCATGCACGGCCTGCTGTTCACGATCCTCATCACCGGCTTCTTCATCGAGGGGCTGCGGATCGCCGCCACCGAGCTGGTCACCGACCCGGAGTTGGCCCGCTACTCGCCGGTCGGTCTGCTCGTCGCGCTGCCCTTCGAGGGCGCCGCCGCCGGCTCGCTCGAGAGCGCCCACAGAATCCTCTGGTGGGTCCACTTCGCCCTCACCCTGGGCTTCATCGCCGCCATCCCCTACACCAAGCTGCGCCATCTGTTCACCACCCCGCTCGACTACTTCTTCGACTCGCGCGAGGAGAAGGGCACCCTGCCGGCCATGGACCTCGAGGACGAGAGCGTCGAGCAGTACGGCGCCGCGACGCCGGCCGATCTGAGCTGGAAGGACCTCTACGACGCCGACGCCTGCACCGCCTGCAAGCGCTGCCAGGACCGCTGCCCGGCCTGGCTGACCGACAAGCCGCTCTCGCCGATGACCCTGGTGCAGCAGGTGGGCGAGGTAGCCCATCACGGCGCCGACGGCGATCTGATCGACACGGTGACCCGTGACGTGCTGTGGGCCTGCACCACCTGCCGCGCCTGCCAGGAGATCTGCCCTGCCGAGATCGAGCACGTCGCCAAGATCGTCGAGATGCGGCGCGACCTGGTGCTCATGGAGGGCGAGTTCTCCGGCGAGGAGGTCCAGGCGGCCGTCAACAGCACCGAGATGAGCGGCAACCCCCTGAGCCAGTCGGGCTCGGGCAGGGACGCGTGGGCGAAGGGGCTCGACCTGGTCACGCTGCCCTTCGACGAAGCGGTCGACCTGCTCTACTTCGTCGGCTGCTACGCCGCCTTCGACCCGCGCAACCAGAAGGTCGCCCGCGCGTTCGCCGCCCTGTGCGCGGCCGCCGGCCTGCGGGTCGGCATCCTCGGTACGGACGAGAAGTGCTGCGGCGAGCCGATGCGCAAGCTGGGCAACGAGTACCTCTACCAGATGCTGGCCGCCGAGAACGTCGAGACGATCGGCTCCTGCGGCGCGCCGCGCGTGGTGACCGCCTGTCCGCACTGCTTCAACACCCTGAGCCGTGACTACCGCGAGCTGGGTCTGGAGCTCCCGGTCGAGCACGCCACCACCTTCCTGCTCGACCTGCTCCGCGCGGGGAAGCTGCCGCTCGAGCCGCGGCCGTTCGCAGCCACCTACCACGACTCCTGCTACCTGGCCCGCTACAAGGACCTCCTCGAGGAGCCGCGGGCCCTGCTGGCCGCCGCCGGTGGGACCGTGCGGGAGATGCCGCGCCACAGCATGGACGGCTTCTGCTGCGGCGGCGGCGGCGGGCGGGTGCTGGCCGACGAGCGGCTCGGCACCCGGATCTGCGTCGCCCGCGTCGAGGAGGCGCAGGCCACCGGACAGCCGCTGCTGGTCTCGAGCTGCCCCTTCTGCCTGACCATGTTCGAGGACGGCATCGGCACCGCCGGCTGCGAGGAGTCGCTGCAGGCGAAGGACCTCACCGAGGTGCTGGCCGAGCGGCTGGGCAACGGTGACGGCAAGCCCGGCCGGCCGGGAACGGGGAATGACGCGGCCGACGACGAGACTGAGGACGCGGGTTCGGCGGCGGAGTCTTCGGCTCCGGCCGAGCAGCGTGAGATGACGACGCCGAGCACGCCATGAGCGCCGCCGGCGACAACGTGGAGAGGAGCACCGGACGATGGAAGTGATGGTCCTCGCGAAGCACGTCCCCAACCCCCAGGGCGTCGCCGACCTCGGCCCAGACGGCCTCGCCATCCGGGAGGGCGTCGAGAGCGGGCTCGACCCGACCGACGAGTTCGGGGTCGAGGCGGGCCTCCAGCTGGTCGAGGAGCACGGCGGTGAGGTCACCCTGGTGACGATGGGTCCCGAGTTCGCGCTGGCCGGCGTCCGCCGAGCCCTGGCCATGGGCGCCCACAGGGCGATCCTGGTCAGCGACGACCGCCTGCGCGGCGCCGACGTGCTGGTGACGGCTCGCGTCCTGGCGGCCGCCATCAGACGGAAGCCGTTCGACCTGATCATCGCCGGCACCGAGTCGACCGACGGCTATACCGGCACGCTGCCGGTCGAGGTCGCCGCGCTGCTCGACATCCCGAGCGCGACCTTCGCCCGACACCTGAGCGTCGCCGACGGTACCCTGCAGATCGAGCGCCAGACGCCGGCCGGCCACGACGTCGTCGAGGCACCGCTGCCGGCCCTGGTGACGGTCACCTCCGGCGCGAACACCCCGCGCTACCCCACCATGAAGGGCATCATGCAGGCCAAGAAGAAGCCGGTCGAGCAGCTGACGGTCGCCGATCTCGGCCTCAGCGACGAGGAGATGACGGTCCATCAGACCATGGCGAGTGTCGCCGACGCGCCGCCGCGCGCCGGCGGCGACGTGCTTGAGTGGGATGACGAGGCAGCCGCCAGGCTGCTCGACCTCCTGACGGAAGCGAAGGTGATCTGAGATGGCCGGTGTCTGGGTCTTCGCCGAGATCGAGAGCAGCGCTCCGACGCCGGCGACGCTCGAATGTCTCACCAGGTCGCGCTCGCTGGGCGGCGACGTGGCCGCGATCGCCCTGGGGCCAGGAGCGATCGCGTCGGCAGACACACTGGGTGACTACGGCGCCACGATCGTCTGGGCGAGTGATGACGAGGTCTTCTCAGAGTTCCTCGCCGAGCCGGCGGCGCACGTGATCGCCGGCCTCATCGCCGAGCACGACCCCGAACTGCTCCTCTTCCCCACCTCCTACGACACCCGCGACATCGCCGGCCGGCTGCACGCCGCCCTTGGCGGGGCACTGGTGGCAAACGCAACGGATCTTGTCTCCACCACGCTCGTCAAGTGCGAGCCGTGTGGGGGCACGAAGCTGGCCGAGGTCGAACTGGCCGGCCCCACGCCGAGATTCGTCCTGGTCCGACCCAAGTCGTTCCCGGCCGAGGCTTGCGGAGGCACGGCTACGGTCCACGCGGTCGCCGCCGACGTCCCCGAGCGGCTGTGCAGGACGCGACGGATCGCCCGACATGAAGAGGAGAGCAGCGGCGTCAAACTCGACGAGGCCGCGGTCGTCGTCTCCGGCGGTCGGGGCGTGAAGGGCCCGGAGGGCGTCGAACTGCTCGAGGCGCTCGCGGCCGCTTTCGACAGCGCCGCCGTCGGCGGCAGCCGGGCCGCCGTCGACGCCGGCTGGATGCCGCTCAACCACCAGGTCGGGCAGACCGGCACGACCGTCAGCCCCGAGGTCTACCTGGCCTGCGGCATCAGCGGCGCCTTCCAGCACCTCGTCGGCATGAAGGCCTCCAAGCGCATCGTCGCCGTCAACAAGGATCCCGAAGCGCCGATCTTCCAGTTCGCCGACCTGGGGATCGTGGGCGACCTGTTCAAGGTGGTACCCAAGCTGACTGAGGAGATCGAGAGCCGCTGAGCCGATGAAGACAGTCGACCGCCTCTTCCGGCCCTGGCGGCTGGGCTCGCTGGACATCCCGAGCCGACTGGTGCGCAGCGCCACGATGGAGGGTCTTGCGGCCCCCGACGGGGCGCCAACGCCTCGCCTGACCGAGCTGCTCTCGGAGCTCGCCCTGGGCGGCGCCGGTCTCATCGTCGCCGGCAGCGCCTACGTCAGCCTCGAAGGAAGGTACGCCGCCAACGAGACCGGCATCCATGACGACGCCCTCATTCCGACGCTGAGACGACTCTGCGACGCCGTCCACACGGCCGGCGGCTTGATCGCCGCGCAGCTCTCCCATTCGGGATCGACCATCCCGGCCAGCAGCGTCGATGAGAAGGCCGGCCCGTTCGGCCCGTCCGACCTGGATGCGGATCCGGTCAGCGGCGCCCAGGTGCGCGCCCTGACCGTCGCCCAGATCGCCGAGCTGGTGGACGACTACGCTCAGGCGGCGCGTCGGGTGCGGGAGGCGGGCTTCGATGCCGTCCAGATCCACGCCGCGCACGGCTACCTGATCAATCAGTTCCTGAGCCCTGCCAGGAACCATCGCGTCGATCGATATGGTGGCTCTCTGGCGGGGCGGGCGCGCCTGCTGTACGAGATCGTCGACGCCGTGCGCGACGTCGTCGGCCCCGCGTTTCCCGTCTTCGTCAAGCTGGGCGCCCACGACGGGTTCCCCGGCGGCGTCCAGCTTGAGGAGGCCGTCCAGATCGCCGCCGGACTGGACGATCGCCGCGTCGATGCGATCGAGGTCACTGCGGGAACGCCGGAGGGCGCGCTGCGAGACGGCTGGGACCACATTGCGCCCGCCCCTCACCTCGAGGGTCGCTTCTACCACTACGCCCTCGCCGTCAAAGAGGCCGTCTCCTGTCCGGTCCTCTCGGTCGAGGGCTGGCGCGACCCGCTCCCCATCGGCGCCGCCCTCACCCGCCTCGACGCCATCTCGATGAGCCGCCCTTTCATACGAGAGCCGCACCTGCCCCGACGATGGCGAGACGGCGACACGTCTCCCGCCACGTGCATCTCGTGCAACCGCTGCCTGGAGTCGATCGAGACCACGTCCGGACTGGCTTGCGTCTTCACCGACCCCGATGCCTTCCGGTCGGGCAGCATCCAGGCCGACCCGGATGATGGACGCGGCCACGTCGGTCGACCGCACGCTCACGCGCGAGCCGCCAGGAGGTCGTGACGTCCGTCGGCGACCCACCATGACACCCGCCCTCACCGCACCGGTCACCCCCACCGGTGCAGCACGAGAACGGGGCGCGCCGACTCAGGTCGGCGCGCCCCGTTCCCACCCGATTCGCGGACGGCAGCGCGCGCTGCGCGCCCTGACCGAGGCCGCATCCGGAGCAGTCGCCGTCAGCCGACGGCCGCGTCGGCGACCTCCAGCGCCTCGTCGAGGACGCCCATCGCCTCGCTGAGCTCGGCGTCGCCGATGATCAGCGGAGGCGTCAGCGCCAGCACGTTCCAGTGAGCCCAGAACATGACGCCCTTCTTCTGCGCCACCGCCACGACGTCGGAGACCGGCTTCATCGCCGGGCCGGTGGCATTGAACGGCACCATCGGCTCGCGGGTCTCGCGGTCCTTGACCAGCTCGATGCCCCACATGAGGCCCTTGCCGCGCACCTCGCCGATGCAGGGGTGACGGTCCATCAGCTCGCTGAGGCGAGCGCCGAGCTTCTCGCCCATCCGGGCCGCGTTCTCGACGATACCCTCCTCCTTGAAGGCCTCGATCGAGGCGACCCCGGAGGCGCAGGCCAGGGGATGGCCGGAGTAGGTCAGGCCGCCGGCCAGGAACTTGTCCGAGACCCAGTCGCAGATAGGCTCGCGGACGACCATCGCGCCCAGCGGCACATAGCCCGAGTTGATGCCCTTGGCCACGGTCATGATGTCGGGCACCACGCCCCAGTGGTCGCAGGCGAACCACGTGCCGGTCCGGCCGAAGCCGGTCATGACCTCGTCGAGGATGAGCAGCACGCCGTACTTGTCGCAGACCTCACGGATGGACTGCAGATAGCCGTCGGGAGCCGGCAGGATGCCGTTGGTCCCCGTCACCGGCTCGATGATCACCGCCGCCACGGTCTCGGGATTCTCGTACTGGAGGATCTCCTCCAGATGCGGCCCGCCGGAGCAGACGGGACAGGGGTCCGGATGACCGCAGGGACAACGGTAGGTGTACGGGTCGAGCATCCGCACGATGCCCGGGATACCCGGTTCGGCGTACCAGCGGCGCGGCTCTCCGGTGAGACTGACCGCTCCGGCGGTGGCTCCGTGGTACGAGCGATAGCGGGCGACGATCTTCTGCCGGCCTGTGTACCAGCGGGCCAGCTTGACCGCGTTTTCGTTGGCTTCGGCGCCGCCGTTGGTGAAGAACGACATCTTAAGGTCGCCCGGCGTCACCTCGGCGATGAGGCGAGCCAGTTCGCTGCGCGGCTGGTTGGCCATCGGCGGGCCGATGGTGCAGAGACGGTCGGCCTGCTCCTTGATGGCCGCCACCAGCTTCGGATGCTGGAAGCCGATGTTGACGTTGACCAGCTGCGAGCAGAAGTCGAGGTAGCGGTTGCCGTCCCAGTCCTGGATGTAGGCACCTTCCCCGGTCGCGATCGGGATCGGGTCGATGGCGTCCTGGACCGACCAGGAGTGCAGCGCGTACTCCTTGTCGAGGTCGCGGACGCGCTCGGCGGTGGCGTGGTCGACCAGCGATTCAGGACTGCTCATATTGCACCTCTTCGTGAAGGATCTCGGCGCCCGGCGTCATCACCGAGACGTGACACATCTCGCTGTCGCCGTCCGACCCGTGCCAGTGCTTCGTCCCGGCGGGGATCAACACCATGTCGCCGCCGCGCACACGGAGCTCCTCGTCCTCGCTGGCGATGATGCCGTGGCCGTGCGTGATGACGAGCAGCTGATCGCACTCGTGATGGTGCCATACGGTGCGGCCACCGGGTCGAAAGGTGACGATGAACGAGCGGAACAGCTCGGCGTCCGCCTCCCCGACCGCCTCCTGGAGCAGCACCTCACCCCGGAAGACGGGGTGATCGTCTGGTGTGCCCATGGGCGCGCCGATCGTCACGAGCTTCATGGCGCCTCCTTCGAATGGTGGTTCGCGCGGCCGCGGGGTCCGATCGTCGCCGACCGGACCCCGCCCTCCGCATTCAGGCGGAGACCGCTCTGGCCTCGGCCTTCTCGATCACGGCATCGATCGCCGCCTCCACGTCCGTCGGCAGCGGATCGAGGTTCGGCTGCGCAAGTATCTCATCGACGCGGGCGGCCGCGACAGCGGTCGCGTCCAGCGCTCCGGCCCGTTCCCACTCCTCGTGGTTGCGGCGGTCGAACACCTGCGGCTGCCAACGGTCTCGTGCGTGCCGGCGAGTGTGCTTGTGCTTCAGGAACATGTTGCCTGGCCCGACCTCCTCGATCACGTCGAGCGCCATCTCCTCGTCGGTCACCTCGATCGGCTTGAGGAAGGCCTTCACCCAGCCGACCATGTCGTCGGCCAGCACCAGCTGCGCCAGTGAGCTGGAGAACGACGACTCCATGAACCCGATGTTGTGGATCATGTGGCCGCCGCTCACGGCGTCGGCCATGATCGTCAGCGCCGCCTCCGCCGCCGCCTGCTGGTCGCAGACCTTCGCGTCGGTACATCCGCCGAGCGTGAACATCGGCAGCTCATACCAGTGCATCATGCTCGAGTAGACGGCGCGATGGTCAGGCCAGGCGAAGACGTCGACCATCGTCCGCATGTCGAGCGCTTCACCGGCCCAGCCGATGGCGAGGTACGGCGCGCCCTCCCGCTTGAGCTGCGAGATGACCAACGCCGCGAGTACGCCGGCATTGCAGACGACGATACTGCCCAGCACCGACATCGGCGACAGCGTGCCGCCCTGCCCGGTCGGACAGAAGATGCACGGCTGGCCCCACTCGGCGAGGTCCAAGAGCGTGCGGACCGAGCCCTGGTTGAAGCGCAGCGGGAACAGGGCGGCCTTGTAGCAGGCGATCATCGGCCGCTCCGCCATCGCCTTGCGTCCGCCCACGACCGCTTCCGCCATCTCGGTAAGGTCGACGTGGGCGTGCGGATCATCGAAGGTCACGTAGACGATCGGCTTGGAGCTGTTCTTGAGCATGGCCGCCATCTGATAGCGGTCCATGAGGTCCGGGTTCACATCCGAGGGCGAGAACAGGCTCATCAGGAAGTCGAGGTTCTCGCAGGCGTCCTGCACGCGAGCCGCCTCTTCGACGTCCGAGAGGGCGGCGCGGCGGCGCTCCCCCGTCCGGTGGTCGATGATGTGCATGCAGTCGCTGCCCGCTCCGAAGGAGTACTCGTTGCCGCCGCAGCGCAGGGCGGGCTCGCCGTCCCTTCCGTAGAGCGTGACGGAGTTCGGCTTGACCTTCAGCGCCCAGTCGACCAGCTTCTCGGGGATCTTCACCAGGGTGCCGTCGACCTCGGCGCCGGCGTTCGCCAGCAGCTCGAGCGCCTCCGGCTCCTCGACGATGAGGCCGGTCCGCTCCAGTACCCGCAGAGAACCCTCGTGCATCTTCTGGCACTGCTGGTCGTCAAGTCGCGACAGGAATCGCATGGTGTCTCCGTTCGTCGGCGCGTTCCGCGCGAGGTTCAGGCCAGCCTGGCCTCAGCTTTGTCGATGACCGCCTGGATGGCGGCCCGGACCTCGACCGGAAGAGGGTCAGGGTTCGGTTCGGCGAGGATCTCGTCAACACGGGCGGCCGCCACCTGACCGGCGTCCAGCCCGCCGGCCCTCTCCCACTCCTCGTAGTTGCGACGGTCGAAGACCCGCGGCTGCCAGCGGTCGCGGGCGTGCCGCCGGGTGTGCTTGTGCTTGAGGAACATGTTGCCGGGGCCGACCTCCTCGATGACGTCGAGCGCCATCTCCTCGTCGGTCACCTCGATCGGCTTGAGGAACGCCTTCACCCAGCCGATCATGTCGTCGGCCAGCACCAGCTGCACAAGCGAGCTCGTGAACGACGACTCCATGAACCCGATGTTGTGGATCATGTGGCCGGCGCTGCAGGCGTCGGCGAGCAGCGTGAGGGCCGCCTCGGCCGACGCCTGCTGGTCGACCAGCTTGGCGTCGGTCGAGCCGCCGTACGTCCACATCGGCAGGTCGTACCAGTGCAGCAGCGCCGAGTACACCGCCCGGTACTCCGGCCAGCCGAAGATGTCGACCATGGTGTGCATGTCGAGCGCGTCGCCGGCCCAGCCCATGGCGATGAACGGAGCGCCCTCGCGCTTGAGCTGCGACATCACGAGTCCGGCCAGCGTACCGACGTGGGCGACGACCACAGCCCCGAGGACCGTCATCGGCGAGATGGTGCCGCACTGCGTGGTCGGCGCGTAGATGCACGGCAGGCCGCGGCCGGCGAGGTCGAGCATGGTGCTCACCGCCTCGGCATTGTGCACGAGCGGGTAAAGGGTGTTCTTGTAGCAGCACACGATCGGCTTCTCGCGCAGCGCCTCGGCGCCGCCGACCACGGCCTCCGCCATCTCGGTGACGTCCCCGTGGGCCTCCTTGTCGTCGAACGTCACGTAGACGATCGGCTTGGAGGTGTTGTTGAGCATCGCCGACATCTGGTAGCGGTCGAAGATCTCCGGCGTCACGTCGCCCGGCGAGAACATGCTCATCATGAAGTCGTAGTTCTCGCAGACGTCGATCACCCGGGCGGCGTTCACGTTGTCCTGGAGGACCGCTCGCCGACGCTCGCCGGTGCGGTGGTCGATGATGTTCATACAGTCGCTGCCGACGCCGAACGAGTACTCGTCGCCGGCGCAGCGCAGCGCGGGCGTGCCGTCGCGGTCGTAGAGGATCACCTCCTTCGGCGCCACGTCGAGGGCCCACTCGACCAGCCTGGGAGGGATCTTCACGACGTTGTCCTCGACCGTTGCGCCGGCCTTCGCCAACAGCGCCAATCCCTCAGGCTCGTCGACGATCAACCCCGTCCCCTCGAGGATCCGCAGGGTACCCTCGTGCAGCTTCTGACACTGGTCGTCATCCAGTCGCGACAAGAACCGCATCACACACTCCGATCACGTCGTGGCTCGCGCATCACTCGACCCCGAGGACCTCTTTGGCTCTGGCGACCGCGCCGATGGCGTCTTCGGCGTAGCCGTCGGCCCCGATCTCGTCGGCCCAGGCCGAAGTGGTCGGAGCACCGCCGACGAGCACCTTGACCTTGTCGCGCAGCCCGTCGGCCTTGAGCGCGTCGATGGTCTTCTGCTGGTTGGGCATGGTCGTCGTCAGGAGCGCGCTCAGGAGTAGTACGTCGGCGTCCGTCTCCTTCGCCTTCTCAATGAAAGTCTCCACCGACACGTCGCAGCCGACGTCGTGGACCTTGAAACCGGCGGCGCTCATCATGCTGCAGACGATCGTCTTGCCGATCTCGTGGATGTCGCCGGCCACCGTGCCGGCCACGGCCGTGCCCAAGCTGGTGCTGTGGCCACCGGCGGCCTCGAGGGCCGGCTCGAGGACGGCCACCGCGGCCTTCATCGCCTCGGCGCCCTGGACCAACTCCGGCAGGAAGAACTCGCCCTTGGCGAAGAGGTCGCCGACCTCCTCGATGCCTTTCACGTAACCGTTGTCGAGGATGTCGGCCGCCGGCAGGCCCTCGTCGAGACCCTGCTGCGCGAGCGCGGCGGCCTCTTCTTCTTCGCCGTCGATGATCGTCTGCGCCATCTTCACGTAGAGCTCGTCTGACATGTGTCCCTCCTTCGGGGGTGGAAGCCTGAGGGTCGGATGCCCCGACTTCCGTCGGCTGGTGTCAGGGGACGCCGGACCCGGAGCGAGCGACCTCGTTCCGGATGGCGGGATCAGTCGGGCGCGCCGCGGGCCACGTCATCGCGTGAGCGGAGACGAGGATGGGAGACGGAGGGGGGAAGCTGCGTCCTCCGAGCCCCGACCGCGACGCGCACCGGTACGGCCGATGGAGCGGCCGCAGTGGGGGTCAGGGGGCGTGGCGGCGGAAGTACTCCTGCTCGAGTCTGACCCCGAGCAGGTAGCCAGAACGGGACGCGTGGTGGCGGCAGGATGCAGAGCGCGCCGGGGACGCATCTCTCGACGCACGGGCCGCGGTCACCACGCCCTCGCGCGAGCGCTCAGCTCCCACGTCACGGTCGGCCCCGTTCTCACCCCACGTCATGTGCTGTCCGCCCCGCATGGCGCCCATCGTGAACGCCGCCCGCCGACCTGGCAAGTCGCGATCTGCCGCGTCCCACATGCCGGACATCTACACCCCTTACGTGTATCTGATCCTCGGGTTGAGGTACGCGTAGAGGATGTCGGCGATGAGGTTGGAGACCGAGAAGACGATCACGATCAGCAACGTCGTCGCCTGGATGAGCTCCACGTCGCGGCGCTGGATGGCGAACAGCAGCAGCCGCCCGATGCCGGGGTAACCGAACACCGACTCGGTGACGATCAGCCCGCCGATCAGCCAGCCGATGCCGATGGCGATGACGGTCACCGTCGGCAGCAGGGCGTTGCGCAGCACGTGGGTGAAGAGCACCTTGCGCGGTGAGAGCCCCTTGAGGTCGGCGGTGCGCACGTAGTCGGTCTGCAGCACGTCGACGGTGGAGGAGCGCGTCATGCGGATGATGTAGGCGAGGTTGGCAAGCGAGACGGTGATCGCCGGCAGGATGAGGTACGGGAAGGCCTCGATGAAGCCGGTGTCGGGGGCGATCGCCGACTGGGCCGGCAGCCAGCCGAGCTGGATGGCGAAGACGGTGATCAGCACCAGCCCGGTGACGAACTCCGGCAGCCCGATGAAGGCCAGCGAGCCGATCGAGATCGTCTGGTCTAACCAGCTGTTGCGTCGTAAGGCGGCGATCAGGCCGAAGAGGATGCCCAGGGGGACGTAGATGAGGAACGCCAGGGCGGCCAGCATCGCCGAGTTGCCGAGCCGTTCGAAGATCAGCGGCCGCACATCGACGTTGCCGGAGCTGATCGCCTGGCCCCAGTCGCCGGTCACAAAACCGCCCAGCCAGGTCCCGTACTGGACGATCGCCGGCCGGTTGAGGCCGAGCTCCTCGCGCAGCTCCTGCTTCGCCTCCGGGGTGGCGAAGCGGCCCAGCATCATGGTGGCCACATCGCCGGGCAGCACCTGGGTGGCGATGAAGATGATCGCCGAGGCGAGGATGACGGTCAGGACCATGAAGCCGAGCCGTCTGACGATGAAGCGGCCCATCAGGCACCCCCCTCCCCGGCGCGAACGGTGACGGTGCCGGCCTGCAGCTCGGCGAGCTCCTCGACCGGGATGTGGCAGTAGATGCGATGGCTGCCCTCGCCCTCACGCCACGGCGGCTCGGCCTCGCGGCAGATGTCGCCCAGGCAGCGGGGACAGCGGGGGTGGAAGCGGCAGCCGGGCGGCACGTCCATGGCGCTGGGCACGGTGCCGCCCAGGCGGATCGCCTCCTGGACGACGTCGGGGTCGGCCACCGGCACCGCCGAGACCAGCGCCTCGGTGTAGGGGTGGAACGGCGGCGTGAGCACGGCCGTCGCCTCACCGATCTCCATGATGCGCCCGACGTAGACGACCGCGATCGTATCGGAGAGATGCTGGACGGCGGAGAGGTCGTGGCTGATGAACACATAGCTGGTGCGCTGCTCGATCTGCAGCTGCATGAGCAGGTTCATCAGCGAGCCCTGCACCGAGACGTCGAGCGAGGAGATCGGCTCGTCGCAGAGGATGAGCTCCGGCTGTGCCGCGAAGGCGCGGGCGATCGCCACCCGCTGCTTCTCACCGCCGGAGAGCTCGTGCGGGAGGCGCTCGAAGTAGCCGCGCGGCAGGCTGACCGCCTCCAGCAGCCGGCGGGCCTGCTCGCAGGCCTCCTTGCGCCCCAGGCCGGAGAGCAGCACCAGCGGGCGGGCGATCGCATCGCCGACGGTGCGGGTGGGGTTGAGCGAGGCGTCGGGGTTCTGGAAGACCATCTGGATCTCCTTGAGCACCGAGCGCGGCCGCTTCTTGGTCGAAGGCGCCAGCACCTGCCCGTCGAGGCGGACCTCGCCGGCGGTCGCCGGCTCGAGGCCGATGATCGCCCGGGCGACGGTGGTCTTGCCGGAGCCCGACTCACCGACGATGCCCAGCGTCTGGCCCTTGCAGAGCGTGAGGTCCATGCCGTCGACGGCGCGGATCACCTTGTGGGTGCGGCTGCCCGGCCAGAAGCCCTTGGCGGGCCCCTTGAAGTGGGTCTTGACCGCCTCGGCCTCGACCAGCAGCGGCGGTTCTGTGGCGCACTCCTCGACCGAGAGCAGCTCCTGGGTCGCCTCGGCGAGGAACTCCTGCGGGTCGGGCACGACCTGCCAGCGGCGACAGGCACTGCGGTGACCGTCACCGACCGCGACCAGCGGCGGCCGGGCGGTCGTGCAGGCCTGCTCGGCAAACCGGCAGCGGGGCGCGAAGATGCACCCCTGCGGCAGCTCGTCGAGGTGCGGGATCGAGCCGGGGATGGTCACCAGGCTGCGTTTCTGCGGTGTGGTCTCGAACTTCGGCACGCAGCCGAGCAGGTCGAGCGTGTAGGGGTGTTTGGGCTTCTTGAAGAGCTCGCGCAGGCTCGCCTGCTCCATGAACTGGCCGGCGTACATCACCCCGACCCGTTCGCAGATGCGGGTGATCACCCCGAGGTCGTGGGTGATGTAGAGGATGGCCGACTCGAACTCGCGCTTGAGCTCTGCCACCAGGTCGAGGACGACCGCCTGGGTGGTCACATCGAGGGCGGTGGTCGGCTCGTCCATGATCAGCAGCGAGGGGTCGGTCATCAGCGCCATGGCGATCACGCAGCGCTGCAGCATGCCGCCGGAGAGCTGGTGCGGGTAGCGGCGCATGACCTCTTCGGGGTCGGGCATGGCGACCTTGGTCAGCATCTCGCCGACCCGTCCGGCGGCCGCCGAACGGTCCATGCCGAGGTGACGGCGGGCGACCTCGGCCAGCTGGATGCCGATGCGGATCGAGGGGTTGAGCGCCGTCAAGGGGTTCTGGTAGACGATGCCGATGCGGTCACCCCACAGCTCGCGCAGCTCCTTGCGGGGCAGCTCGAGCAGCTCGACCCCGTTGAGGCGGACGCTGCCCTCGGTGACCCGGCCGTTACTGGCCAGGTAGCGGATGGCGCCCATGGCCAGGGTCGACTTGCCGGAGCCCGACTCACCGACCACCCCGAAGCTCTCGTGCTCGTGGACGAGAAGCGAGACGTCGCGGACGGCCGGCAGGACGCCCAGCTCGGTCTCGTACTCGATTGAGAGACCCTCGATCTCGAAGACGGGACGGGGGCTCATTTGCGACCCCCTCCCGGCAGCATGACCTGGCGCAGACCGTCGCTCATGAGGCTGGTGGCGATCACCAGGACGGCGATCGCCGCCGCCGGGAAGAGCATCGTCCAGGGCGCGGTGGCATAGAAGCTGCGGGCCTCGTTGATCTGCAGGCCCCAGTCGGGCGAGGGCGGCTGCACGCCGAGGCCGAGGAAGCCGAGGCTGGCGACCAGGAAGATCGAGTAGGAGAAGCGCATCGAGGCCTCGACCAGCAAGGGCGGTAAGGCGTTGGGCAGGATCTCGCGGAAGAGCACATAGCCCTGACGCTCGCCGCGCACCTTGGCCGACTCGACGAACTCCTTGCTCTTGAGGTCGAGGACCATGCTGCGTACCACCCGGGCGATGATCGGCGTGTAGAGGATGGCCACCACCACCACCAGGTTGAGGTTCGAGGGTCCGACGGTACTGAGCAGCACCAGGGCCAGCAGCAGCGAGGGGAACGATAAGAGCACATCGAGGAAGCGCATCACGATCTCGTCGGTCCAGCCGCCGGCATAGCCGGAGGCAAGCCCGATGGCGGTGCCGGCAAGACCGGCGAGGATGGTGCCGATGCCGCCCAGCAGGAAGATGTTGCGGGTGCCGATGATGATGCGGGAGAAGATGTCGCGGCCGAACTGGTCGGTGCCGCAGGGATGCGACCAGGAGGGGCCCTCGAGGCGGGCCTCGGCGTCCTGGGCGGCATAGTCATAGGGGGCGACCCAGGGGCCGAAGATGGCCAGGAAGAGGAAGATCGCAAAGACGATCAGGCCGACCAGGGCGGCGGGGCGCTTCTTGAGGCGGCGCCAGTAGAGGGTGCGCATCCTGGGGCGCTTGGCGGCGGCCGCCGCCTCGCGCTCGTCGAGGGCCTTCTGTTCGGCCTCGGCGACGGTGGTCTCGACGGTCTCCGGCTCGGCCTCCTCCGCGGGGCCCTCGCCGGGGCCCGGCACCCAGCGTGCCTCGTCCTGCAGGCCGCCGACGCCCTCTTCACTCGGCGGTTCGTTCTCTCTGCCGAACGGCGTCACGTGGTCGTCCTCCCCCTTCGATCAGCGCTATCCTACCGGACCCGCGCGTAGGTCAGAGCTGGACCGCCTCTTGTTCAGCCATGTAGACGGAATCGATCCGGCTCTCGGCTCATGGCATCCATGAAGGTCCCGTGCTTCGAACGAAGACCGGAACCGAGGACCGTTTCGCCGCTGACTACAACTGCGCATTCGACAATGTGATCGACGGCGACGCGAACGGAGTGAGAAGCCCTCCGTCTCACGTGACGGCCATGAACGGTCCACAGACAGACAGGGAGAGGGGGCTCGATGAGCCCCCTCTCCCTGTGCTCCGCCGGACGGTCGGAGTCACTCGCCTTGCGTGGCGTCGCGACCGACCGCCGAAGGCGTCGGGCTACTGTGCCAGATAGGCGCCCCTGAACAGGGTCTGCGGCCAGTCCGGAGCGATCCAGATGCCATCGAGAGCGTCGACCATGCCGCAGGCGGTCTTGTTGACGGCCAGATTGATCTGCGGGACCTCGTCCTGCAGGATCTTCTGCGCGTCCTTGTACATCTCGGCGCGCTTGGCCTCGTCGAGCTCCTGCGGGATAGCTTCAGTCAGCTGGTCGAACTCCGTGTTGCTCCAGCGCGAGTAGTTCCAGGGACCGTCGCTCACCAGAGCGAGGTTGAAGTACTCGACCGGCACGGCACGGGTGCCCCAGTCGACGATGCAGTAGTCGGCCTCATACCAGGACTTCTCGCCCGCCTCTTCGGAGTAGAAGACGTCGGTCGGAAGGGTCTGCACGTCGACCTCGACACCGATCTGCTTCATCTGCTCCTGCCAGGCCGTCGCCAGAGCCGGGAACGGATCGAGCTGCTGACAGTACAGGGTGATCTTGGCGCCGTCGGCGTAGCCGGCGTCGGCCAGCAGCTGCTTGGCCGCGTCGATGTCGACCGGCGGCCGCTCGTCGAGGTAGTAATCCTGGTACGCCGGACCGATCATGGTCCCGTTGCCGGCCAGCAGCGAGTTCGGGCCGACGATGGCGACCAGGTCGTCGTTGTTGGTCGCGGCCATCAGGGCCTGCCGGAAGGCGAGCTCCTGTGCCGGACCCTGGTCTGTGCGGATCTGCAGGTTGAACAGGTAGTTGGTGTCGACGGTCATGATCTTGGTGCCGTCGTTGCCTTCTACCTGCTGTCGCTGCTCGTCGGTCAGCGTACCGACGAAGTCGAGAGAGCCGCCGAGCAGCCCCTGCAGCTGGGCCGCCACGTCGGGCGAGGCGATGAACTCGATCGAGTCGAGGTAGGGCAGCTGGTTGCCGTCATCGTCGGTCATCCAGTAGTCCGCGTTCTTCTCGACGACCGCGCGGTCTTCAGGAGACCAGGACGTGAGGGTGAACGGACCTGTGCCGATGCACTCCTTCTCCGGATCGGAGTCCGGGGCCACCATGAGCGCCCGGTAGGACGTCAGCAAGCCGGGGAACTCCGAGTCGGCGGTCGTCAGCTTGAAGTCGACGGTCATGTCGTCGACGGCCACCACGTCGTCGATGTTCGCATAGACCGTCGCCATCGGCGAGTCCTCGGCGCGGAGGCGCTCGAAGTTCCAGACGACGGCGTCGGCGTTGAAGTCCGAGCCGTTGTGGAACGTCACGCCCTCCTGAAGCGTGAACGTCCAGGTAGTGCCGTCCTCGGACGACCACTCCTTCGCCAGGACCGGCTGAAGCTCGTACTTATCGGTGAGCTCGATGAGCGGCTCGGCCAGCTGGTTGAGCACCTGGATGTCGGCGATATTGCCGGGCTGCAGCACCGGGTCGGTCGTCCCGCTGCCGGTCACAGTCGCCACGCGCAGCGTGCCGCCCATCGTCGGCCCGGTCGCCTCGCCGCCGCCGTCGCCGCCGTCGCCGTCTCCCTCATCACCACAGCCGACGGCCGCGAAGGCGATCAGCGCCGCGACGACGATGAGCGCAAGCAGCGTCATCAGCCTGAGCTTCGCTCCGGGTGCGCGAGAACGTCTCTTCGTGTCGATCATCAGTGGATCATCCCCCTTCTACCGCGACAGGGGCGCCAAGCCGGCAGGTCGCCCCAGAGAACCAGAAGCGTGTCGTCTCACCAAACAGACCCCCTTGTGCCGCCCACGGCTACAGCTCAGCCGCCGTGTCTGCATGACAAGTCCAAGCTGCGGAGCGATCCGGTCAACGTCCCATCTTGGGTCCAGTCGCGCGGATGACCCCGTGCGCCGAACCCTAGTCCAGTCACGCGGTCGGTCAATGCACTGGATGGTCTGTCCCAATACTTGGACGGCATGTGGAGAGCGACTCCGATGTCCCGATGCCGACGCATCCTCGTCCGTCCCACGCTCAGGAATCGTCTCCTTGGGGTAAGCCGGCATCGTGCAGCGCGGCGACGATGACCTCGGGTGTGGCCGGGAGATCCACTATCGCCGTGCCGAGCGCGTGGTTGACTGCGTTGATCACCGTGGCTGCGATCGGCACCACGGAGACCTCGCCGACGCTCTTGGCGCCGAAGGGTCCCTCATCTGCTTCGTGCTCGACAAGGATCACCCGCACATCCGGCATGTCAGGCGTGTTGACGAGATGGTAGTTCTTGAAGCCACCAGCACCGGCACGGCCTCGCGCATCCATGTCGAGATGCTCGCAAAGCGCGTACCCGATACCCATGTGGGCGGCGCCCCGGAACTGCTCCTCGACCATGCCCCTGTTGATGGCGCAGCCGACGTCGGAGACGGAGAGGAAGTCGACGACGCGGGTGAGCCCCGTGAGCCGATCGACCTCGACCTCGGCGAACTGCACGGCGTACGCCCCGGGGTTCGAGTGAGGACGGTAGGTCGTCGACACGGACATGTCGGCGAGGAAGCCACACCCGCTCTCTACCGCCAGTTCGCCGAACGACACTCGCCGCCCGGGGTCGTCGGCAACGTACACAAGCCCGCCCTCGGTCGACAGCAGGGACGCGTCTGTCTCGAGGACGCCTGCGGCTACGGTGAGGATGGCGCTCCTCAGCTGCTCCGCCGCCGCCTTCACGCAGGCACCGGTGACGTAGGTGACGCGACTGCCGAAGGTGCCCTCGTCGTAAGGTGACGTGTCCGTGTCGGCCTCCGCGGCGCTGATGCGTCCAGGGCCGATCCCCAGCACCTCGGCAGCGATGAGCTTCATCGCGGTGACCAGACCACAGCCGGGGTCGTGAAGACTGGCGATCATCGTGATGGTGCCGTCCTCGTTCATGCGCATGGCCACACTGCTGCTCTCGGGCCAGGAGAAACCGAAAGAGCCGTTCTTGTGCGCCCCGCAGGCCACCCCGACTCCGCGGCAGAAGCGGTCACGGCCGCCTGCCGCCTCGCGGCGCCGCCGCCACTGGAATGCCTCCGCGCCCCTCTCGAGACACTCACGGACACGCGCGTCGCCAAGCGACAGCCCGGCCACGGGGTCCACGTCGTACGGATGTATGAGGTTCTGGAGCCGGAACTGCACCGGGTCCATCCCCAGCCGCCGCGCCACAAGATCCATGTGGATCTCGACGGGCGTCAGTATCTCCGGGGCGCCCCACCCGCGGGCGGCGCCGCCGACCGGGCCGTTGGTGGCGACCGCCCGACTCAGATGATGGTAGTGAGGGGTGCGGTACAGACGCGTCAGCTTCTCCGTCATGGCCACCGCGTAGGAGGGATTACTGGCGGAGAACCCTCCGGCATCCACGACCGTGTCGATGTCCACACCGCGCAGCCGTCCATCCGGTGAGACGACGGTCGTCACCCTCGACGTCGTGACGGGCCTGCTCAGCGTCGCGATCATGCACTCTTCTCGATCGAACACCAGCTTCACCGGCCGGCCGAGCCGGAGTGCCAGGAACGCGGTGATCGGCTCCATGACGAACTGGGTCTTGCCGCCGAATGAGCCACCCATCGGCACCTTGAGGACCCGCACACGATCGTAGGGCAGTCCGAGGAGGTCGGCGACGACGGTGCGCACGCCCCACACGCCCTGGCTGATGCTCCAGATGGTCAGTCTGCCGGTGCATCGGTCGTAGTCGGCGACGCACGCATGGGGCTCCATCGCGGCGTGATGGACCCTGGGCGTGGACACCGTCGTCGTCACGACGACGGCGTCGTCCGCCGGACCCATGCTCTGCCCGACCTCCGCCTCGTGCTCGTAGAGGACGTTGCCGTGCTCGTGGATCGGAGCGGCTCCCGATCGCAGCGCTTCATCGGTCGTCAAGGCGGCCGGCAGCGTCGTGTACTCCACACCGATGAGCCCTGCCGCCGCCGCAGCGGCCTCCCTGCTCTCGGCCACGACCGCGGCGATGCGATCCCCGACGAAACGGACGTGACGGCTGAGCAGCGTCTCGTTCTCTGGGCACATCGCCTGGCCTGGCACGATGCGGATCCGGGAATACGGACGCTTCGGAACGTCGCGATAGGTGAAGACGCCCGCAACGCCCTCGATCTCCATCGCGGTCCGCGTATCGATATGCGTGACGATGCCGTGCGGGATGGGGCTGAGCAGGAGCTTCGCGTGCAGCATGCCGGGGAGTTCCATGTCGCTGCAATACGTCAGAGCACCGGTGACCTTCGCCACGCCGTCGCAGGTCGGATACGTGTGACCCACGACCCGATGGACGGTGCTCCCCCCGCTCACCCGAGAGCCTCCTTCACGACACCTCCCCTTTCGTCACAACAAGACGACTCAGGCGATGCACGTCAGGCCTGTGTGGCCCGACCACCTGTCGATATGCATACTTGGACAGGCGCGGCCCGAGCCGCAATGGCATGCGCCCCCTGTCCAGCCTGCAGAACAGCGATCGGCGACGGGCGGCAACCGCTCGGAGCCACGACGGCAGACCCGATACACACGCCGGTCTTGCGGCGGCGGCTGGGCGACGGCCGGTGACCCGAGCCCCCATCCGCGACGCACAGAGATGCCCGTCCACAGGGCCAGAGCGCGGGTCGCAGAGCTTGACTCGCCGGTACGGAGTTGACGCAATCGGCATGGGCCAGCGACCCGCTCCATGGGATCGGGCCGGCGTGGGGTACTCGCGACAGAGAGGATGCGATGCCAGGCCTCAGCTCACGACTGCGCGGCTACTCGATGGCATCGACCGCCTATGTCCTCATGGGGGCGGTCGGCGCGCTGGTCGCCTGGGCGCAGGCGCCGGAGAGCATGATGGTGGTGTTGCGCATGGGCATGGCGGCAGCGATCCTCGGAGTGTTCATCGGGCGTGCTTCAGTCTGGAGAGAGGTCCGCCGTCCCGGGATCCTGCGGCTCGTCCTCGTGATGGGCGCCGTCGACGCGGGTGCCCTCACCCTGCTGTTCATCGCCATCAGGCTGACGGGCGTCGCCGTCGCCATGTTCCTGATGTTCCTCTCCCCCGTCTGGGTGGCGCTCCTGGCGCCAGTCGTGATGAAACAGCCGACGGACCGGATCGTCTGGCCCTCGCTGGGCCTCGCGCTGACGGGGCTCGGCTTCGTGATCGTGCCCCAGGCGATCGGCAGCGACATGCCGCTCTCGTTCTGGGGTGTCGTCCTCGCACTCCTCGCCGGCCTCTTCATGGCAGCGTGGATGATGTCCGTGAGCGCCTTGCGCAGCCGGGGTCTCGGCAGCACTGCCATCGTACTGTCGGACTGCACGCTCGTGGCGTTGCTCGTACTCCCGCTCGGTGTGTGGCAGACGTGGGCTGCCGGCGATGGGCTGACGGCCCGCGATATGATCGCCGTCGTGCTGATGGCGACCGTCTGCACGGCGTTCGCGCAGACCCTGTGGACCGAGGGAGTGGGGCTCATCCCGGTACAGCACGTCCCCATCCTCGGATTCCTGACGCCATTGAGTGCGCCGCTCTACGCCTTCCTGATCGTGAGCGAGGTACCGTCCGTGTGGACCATCCTGGGCGGCGTGCTGATCGTCGCCGCCGGATCGCTGATCGTCCTGTTCGGCAGCAGGCGAACGGTGGAAGAGGAGGCGGCAGCGCCGGGACCGTGACGAGCCCCGGCGCCGTGCGGGCCTGGCGGGCCGCGGCCATGGTGCTCATACGGTCCGCCTGACCGATCGGGCGGATGGCGGATCGGCCGGTTCAGTCGCCGGCGGCGTCCGGGGCGTGCTCAAGGAGACCGAGCCTGCGGAGAAGGCCGAGTGTCGGAACGCCCGAGGACGACCAGCCCATCAGCTGGTAGAACTCCGCCAGCATGCTCTGCAGGTCGAGTCGGCTGCCGGCGCGCGGGCCGTCCGGCAGCGCTTCCTCCAGGAAACGCTCCGGCAGCGCGTCGTCGGCGGCCGTGGCACCGAACCGCAGGTTGAGCAGGCGCTCAGCGGTGACGATCCGCTCGCCCGTGGTGAAGAGATCGTCGGCGGAGGTCCGCACCCCCGTCACCTGTGTGACCAGCTCCGCTTCGCGCTCCAGCGAGTAGTCGCTGACGATACTGAGGATCGGGATCTTGCAGATGCCGATCGAGTCGAGCACGGCACAGACGATCATGCCGCGCCGGACCATGGCCGCCTTGCCGACCGGCGACGTGCTGTCGGCCGCCCGCTCGTCGCCGTAGCGCTCGAGCGCCTCCTCCCGCGTCTGCGTGAGCTCGTGCCGCGCGTAGATGCTGGTGAAGTCGCCGCCCCGGCTGCCGACCGCGTACCCGAGCGCGGTCGCGAAGGCGCCGCGCGGATCGAACGCCGTGAGCTCGAGGCCCTTGACGTGATAGGCGAGCCCGTCGGCCTCGTCGCCAATGGCCGCCGCCGCGTTGCGGACGCCCTGTCCCAGCACTGCACCGAATCCCTCACCGGTCCCCATCTGGCGCACCAGGGCCTCCATCGCCTCGGCGTTGCCCCACGTCAGCTCCAGCCCGCCGGTGTCCTCGGGCGACAGGATGCCACGCTCGAAGAGGTCGAGGGCGAAGGCGACGGCGTTGCCGGCCGAGATGGAGTCGATGCCATACAGATCGCACAGATGGTGGAGGAAGACGATCTCCTCCGGGTCGTCGAGGCCGCTCTTCGCACCCCAGGAGACGAGCGGCTCGAAGTCCGGCCGCTCGGCCGCGACACCGGCATGGCGGCCCTTTTCGAGCCGCAACTCCGCCTTGCAGCCGACCGGGCAACCCTGGCAGGAGCGCCGCCGCTCGATGAGCGGTTCGAGCCGTGGTCCGTCGATCCGCGAGGCTCCCTCAAACTCGCTCTGCGTATAGTTGCGCGTGCTGAGGATGCCGCGCTTCTGCGTCCACCCGACCGCCGTCGTCGTGCCGTGATGGACACGCTCCTCGTACCTCGGCGCCGCCTTGATGGCCGCCACGTAGTCGCGGAAGGCGGCACGCGCCTCGCGGCTCAGGATGCTCTTCTGAGTGGCACCCTTCGCCGGCTCGATGACGATGGCCTTGAGCAGCTTGGAGCCCATCACGGCGCCCATGCCGGTCCGGCCGGCGGCGTGGCCGCGATGGGTCACGATGCAGGCGATCGGAAGCTGATGCTCACCCGCCGGCCCGATCAGGAGCATGACGAAACGTTCGGCCGCCAAGTGCGCCGCGATGCCGTCGCGCGCTTGCTCGGTGGTCTCGAGGCCCCAGAAGGCGGCCGCATCGCGCAGTCGCGCACGTCCCTTGGTATCGATGTGCAGCAGCACGGGCCCCGGGGCCCTTCCCCGCAGGACGATCGACGCGATGCCGTGACGGCGGACGGCCGGCCCTGGGGTGCCGCCGACGCTGGAGGAGCCCAGCACGCCGGTCAGCGGTGAACGGGCGCTCGCGTGCAGCCGGGCGGCGGTCGGGGTCCCGCTGCCGGTGAGCAGCCCGGCCGACAGCATGAGGTCGTTCTCCGGCCCGAGCGGATCGACGTCCGGCTGCAGCCGGTCCAGCAGCGTGAGCGAGTTCAGGCCGCGACCCAGCAGCGTGCGAGCGGCCTCGGCAGGCGTGATCGGCACGCGTTCGACGGTGCCGGCGCCGAGATCGACGATCAGTCTGTCACCGAAGCCGTCCATGCGGTCCTCCCCGGCAGGGCGACGGCCGACGATGGCTCGTACCATGCGCGGTCGACGACCGCGAAGCAAGCCGCCGAGAACTGGCTCCCTCTGCCAGGACAGGTCCCCGCATCGTGAGCCGTGTACACCCGCCGACCAGGGCCCCGACTCTCGTGCGTAGTATGCGAGCACGTCCAGCATCGTGGAGCTTCGTCGCGAGCCGCGGACTCGGCCGGCGTCGGCTCTATACTCCGCAGACCGGCGACAGACGACAGAGGACGGACACCACGGACCAGGAGAAGCTGGAGCGTATCCACGAGGCTGGGCTTCGAGTACTCGCCGAGACCGGCGTGGTCTTCCAGGACGAGTCCAGCGTCGATCTCCTGGCGGCACGAGGCTGCGCGACGGACGGCCCGCTCGTCCGCATCCCGCTGCGCCTCGTCGAAGAAGCGCTCTCCACCACGCCACCGCTCTTTCCCGTCGCCGCTCGCAGCGAGGAGCGCGACGTGGTGATCGGCGGCGGCGTCCTGGTCGTCGCCAACGCCGCCGGCGCCGCCAACATCGTCGACCACGACGGTGAACTACGGACGCTCACCGTCGAGGACGTCGCCGACTGGGTCCGGCTCTGTCACGTGTCATCGAGCGTCGACATGCTCGGCTACCTCGTCGCCCCCTGGTCGATACGGCAGGAGGACGGGTTCCTGCACTCGGTCTTCGCCTCGGTGACGCTCACCGACAAGCCGATCGCCGTCCCCCTGGCGGAGCCGACCCATCTCAAGGCGGCCATCGAGATCCAGGAGATCCTCTACGGCTCCGACTGGCACGGGCGACCGCGCCTGCTGAGCGGCGTGAACACCCTGTCCCCGCTGGTATTCCCCCACCACTCCTGTGTCACCGTCCGCGAGCTGGCCGGCCGGGGCCAGCCGGTCGGCTGTACGCCGGCCCCGATGGGTGGCACGACCGGGCCCTCCACGGTCGCCGGGATCCTGACCCTGCAGCACGCCGAAGCGCTGGCCGGGCTGGTCCTCGTCCAGACCGTGCAGCCGGGCTGCCCCTTCTACTACGGCGGCTTCGCGACCACGTCCCGAATGACGACCGGCGACGTCGTGGCAGGGACACCGGAGTTCTGGGGTGCGGCGGCGGCGACCGTCGAGCTCGGCAAGCTGCTAGGCCTGCCGGTCCGCGCCGGCGGCGGAGTGACGGACTCACACCAGCTCGACATGCAGGCCGGTATCGAGACGGCGATGGGGCTCGCACTGGTCATCGAGCGGGGCGTCGACCTCATCATGCACGGGGGCGGGGCCCTGGAGTCGCTCAACGCCGTGAGCCTTGAGAAGCTGTTGATCGACGACGAGCTGATCGGGGTGCTGCGTTGGGTGCCGTGGGACCCGATCGTGGACGACGAGATGCTGGCCGTCGACGTGATCGGCGACGTAGGGCCCGCAGGCACCTTCCTAAGTCATAAGCACACCCGCCGCCACTACCGCGACTGGCGACGGCCCTCGGTCTTCGGGCTACGCCCGAGGAAGACCGGGATGAGCGTCGCCGCCACCGACCTCGCCGAGGTGGCGTCGGTGCGGGTGCGCGAACTGCTCGAGTCACACCAGCCGCCGCCGATCGACGACGTGACGCTGCGGCAGCTGGAGCGCTACTGCGGCTGCACCGTCGCCGATCTCGAGCCACGGCCGCCGCGCCGGTAGCCGGCCCTCCGGCGGCAGCTGCTCTACTTCTGTCCGGTCATCACGTACTCACGCACTCCGGCAGTGTCCAGGCCGTCGAGCCCCAGTGCCTCCAGGCCGACGCCCTCCGACCAGTAGTCCCTGGCCAGCATGGTGCCGTACACATCGACCATGCCGCGTGTGAGCGGCAGGTCGACCCCAAGCGCGGCACCGAGCAGCACCATGGGGACGTATGAGTAGATGACGTCCTCGCTGCTCACCTGCTCGAGGTAGTCCGCCGAGGCGTACCAGTCCGAGTGCGGCGAGCCGCGCAAGGCCGCAGCGAGGTCGTCGATCCGGTAGCCGTAGGCCCGCTCGTCGAACTCGTGCTGTGACTCGAACCAGGCCGAGCCCAGATGCTCTGAGAGGCGGCGCCGCTCGGCGTCGAACCCCTCCACCAGGCGCATCCCGGGGATCGTCGAGTCCTGGTAGAACTTGCCGCCCATGAAGCGGTCGAAGTAGTAGCCTGCGATCGGGATCATGAGGGTGACGTGGATCGGCGGGTTGCCTCCTGCCGCCAAGTTGGTGTCGATGACCGAAGCGGCAGGGCGGTACTGGTCATAGATGTGCCGAACGACCTCGAACACGGCATCGCTGCGCTCGCCGGGGAACGCCGCGACGTGGAACGAGCGCTTGTAGTTGCCGACGTTGACCGCCTCGCCGCGCATCTGGCAGATGTACGGCATGATGTTCGACTCGGCCAGGGTGACGTCGGCAAGGCGCCCTTCGAAACGCCGTGCCTGGCGCAGCGCTCCCCAGTAGCCGGTGCTGAACAGCACGATCTGCCCCTCGTGGAGGTGCGGGGCGACGGCGTCCATGAACGTGTCGTGGTACATGGCCGGCGCGGTGATCATGACCACGTCCGCGACGGCCGTCGCCTCCGCTGCGTCCGCCGTCGCGGCGACCAGCGGCGCGAAGCCGGTCTTGCCCGACGTCGTGTGGGAGTCGGCGGTGACCTCGATGCCGCCGCGGGCCCGGACAGGCGCCAGCTTGTCTGCGAAGGGCGGCAACTCGAAGAGCGTGACCTCAAGGCCCTTCAGGGCACAATCGCCGGCGATGGCCATGCCGGCCGCCCCGGCACCGCAGACGGTCAGAGCAGGAGTGCGATCCATCAGAGAACCTCCATCACAGAGCCTTCCACGGGCATCGTCTTGACGGGTGCCTGAGGGGGTGGGCCGACCGCGTCGAGCGGCATGTCCCGCAAGGCGCGAGCCCGCTACCCATCGGCACGACTCCGCGGACCTCCCCCCCCGACCGGTTGCATCATGAGCTCGCCGCCCGCGGCTCATCTTCGTCTGCGAACAGCACCTCGCGGGCGTAGCGGATACTCCGCTCCAGGGCCTCGACCTCCGTCGCCATGGCTGCCTCCCGGTCGTCAAGCGGGACGTCGAGATCGGTCTCGAGGATGAGCCGGTCCGTCGGTGACGTGTCGCGTATCAGCTCATAGCAGCGCCTCATGTCGAGGTCGCCGTCTCCGACGGCGCAGCCGGTCGACCGGAAGCCCCAGATCTCGTACTGGATGCGGCTGTCGTGGAAGTGGTTGGTGAACGCCCGCGGCGCCAGGCGCTCGACCGCCTGCATCGGGTCTTCCGTGAGGTGGTAGGCGTTCATCGTGTCGATACAGGCGCCGACGTTCGGGTGGTCGACCTGGTCGAGCAGCCAGATGAGCTCCTCCGAGAAGATGTCGGTGTGGTTCTCGACGGCGATGCGGATGCCGCGTTCCCCGGCCGTCGGCGCGTGCCGCCGGAGGACCTCCGCGACCTCCTTCATGGTCGCCACGACATCCGGATGGAACCTGCCGGCCGCCACCGGATGGGGCCGCGCCATGTCGATACCGGTCTTGACCACGTCGGCGCCGATGGCCTGCGCGATATCGAGCGCCTGCCCCAGGTCGTGCTGGACGCCGACCCCGGCCTTGGCCCAGTCCATCGAGAAGTTGTACTCGAGGAAGAGCCCCCGCTCCGCCGCCCGCTCGCCGATGCGGCGCAAGTACGGTTCATCGAGCGACTCGAGCACCGCGTCGTCGAGGTGGATGCCGTCGAGGCCCCAATCGACGACCCGGTCCAGCAGCTCACCTGTAGTCAGCTGGCGGGGCCAGGGAAGGTCGAAGCCGGCCCACCACTGGCCGATGCCGTGCAGGTTCAGGCAGAACGTATGCAGACCGAGCTTCACGTAGCCCCCTTCTCTTCTCGCGGGCGGCGCGCCCCGTGACGGGACGCGCCGCCCCGTTCCCCACCGCCTGGGTGTCGCGTCGCGCTAGACGAGCTCCTTCACGAGCCGGACCGCTCCTCCGGCATCCGGCGCATAGCCGGCGGCGCCGATCTCGTCGGCGTACGACTGCGTCAGCGGCGCCCCGCCGACGATCGGCTTCGCCGACAGGCCGGCCTCGTTGAGCGCCTCGATCACGACCTTCATCTTGGGCATCGTGGTCACCATCAGCGACGACATGCCGACCACCTGGGCGTCGTTCTCTCGCGCCGTCTCCACGAACGCCGCGGCGCTCACGTCCACGCCGAGGTCGATGACCCTGTAGCCCGCCCCGTCGAGCATGAGCGACACCAGGCTCTTGCCGATGTCGTGCACGTCGCCTTCGACGGTACCCATGACCACCGTCGCCCGCGCTCCGCCGCCATCGCCGACCAGGTGTGGCGAGAGAACGTCCATGGCGGCCTTCATCGCGTCGGCCGCCACCAGCACCTCGGGGATGAACATCTCGCCGCTGCTCATCCTGGCGCCGGCCTCGTCCATGGCACTGATGAGCGCCTCGTCGAGGATCCGCTGCGGGTCGGTCCCCGCTTCCAGCTCCGCCGCCACGAGGCGCGGAGCCGCCTCCTCGTCACCGGCGAGCACTACCTGCCTGATCTCGTCGATCGCCATTGTCTCCTCCTCGCGCCCGCAAACGGGCGCGTCAACTCGTCGTACGGACCATCACCTTCCCGGAGCGCCGTCGTACGGCGCCCCGACGGACCTCGGGACGCCGGCGCTCCTCAGGGCACCAGCGCCTTGTCGGCGGCGGCCACGACCGCGTCCATGTCGCGCAGGACGTCCTCCGGCAGATCGAGTGGCCTGAGGCCCTCCTGCAGCCGCCGATACTCGTCGACCGCCTGCTCGTAGAGGTCCTTTTCGCCGGCCGCCTCCCACGCCTGCTGGAGCTGGAAGCGGAACAGGCCCGGCTCCACGTAGTCGCGGCAGTGCTTGAGAGTGTGCTTGCTCCTGACGACGCTGCCGCCGATGCCGGCCGCGAGGATCTCGTCGACCGCCAGGAAGTCATCGTCGACCCGCACGCCGCCGACGTACTCCTTGAGCAGCTTCACGAGCTGGTCGTCGATCACGAGCTGGATGGGGCTCGCCAGCGTCGCTCCGCCGAGGCGGCCCATGCCGTACGTGATGTCCATGCCGGCCATCATGCTCATCATGCCGCCGAGCGCCTTCTCGGTGACCGACCGGCCGTCGGTGCAGTACGTGTCGGTCATCAGCGGACAGCCGGAGACGGGGATACCGAAGCCCTCCTTGCAGACCTGGACGCCGGCCGAGCGGGCCAGGTTCGCGGCCGGCGTAGCCATGGTGGAGAAGCCGCTGGCCATGTCGGCCGGCACATTGAACTGGGTCATCATGATCGGGTGACCCGGCTTGAGGACCTGGCAGATCACGACGTGGCCGAGCACCTCGGCGCAGTTCTGCAGCGCGCTCCCCGCCACCGTCATCGGTGCCGTCACGCCGGCCATTACATGGCCGTCCGACGAGATCGGCACGCCGTGGTGGCACGCCTGCACGATCTCCTCCACGTCCATCTCCTTGATGATGAACGGCGAGACCGTGCCCGGGTTGATGATGACAAGACTGCGCTCGCGGAGCGCCTCGAGACCGCCCGCGCGGGCGACCAGCAGCTCGAACATGAACGGCACGGCCTCGAGGCTGAAGGCGTGCATCCACAACGGCTTGGCCGTGTTCTGCAGCTGGATGCTGAGGGCGTGGACCTCGGCGCTCTCCGCCGGCACGTCCATCGGCGTCTGGATGGCGCAGATGCGCGCCTCCTCGAGCGCCTCCACCAGCTGGCACCACTTCGAGAAGCGCTCGACCGAGTTGTCCTCGAATCGGCGCGTGTCGGGGTCCCAGTGCAGCATGCTCTGGATGTTGGTGCAGCCGTAGAAGAACCCGTCCGGGTGCGGGATCGCACAGTCGTGCTTCTCCTCGGCCCCCTTGACGACGAGCTCCCTGGGGACGGTCTCGACGGCCTTCTCGACGAGCTCGACGGGGAACTTGACGACCCGGGTCTCGTGATCGACCTCGGCGCCGGCCTCGTCCAGCCGCTTCAGGACCGCGGCGTGGTCGACCTTCATGCCCATCTGAGAGAGGAGCAGCAGGCACTTCTCACGGATGGTGTCGACCTCGCCGGTCGACAACAGCCGCAGCTTCAGGGTGTCTTCCATGTGACGACTCCTTCGATTCCCTGGTCACTCGGGCGGCCGGCAGGTCGTCTGGCGACCGCCCCCTGCGGAGACGCCGGGAGGGTCACGGCCCCCTGGAATCGAAGCTCGTCAGGTTCATGGTGAGGAGCCACGCAGGCTCGGACGGCCTCGCCGTCCGACACTGGTGCTCGAGTGTGCGCTTCAGGTCCTTCAAGCCCGCGAGCCCCCCCGTCCGGGCGTTCCACGCCTGCTCACTCCGCAGGCGACACACGCTGCTGGCGGATGTCGTGCTGCCGACCCTACCAAGACACTTCGGCGACGTCTCCCTGTCAACAGTGGTCGCGCCACGTCCCATCCCCGGGACATCATCGGCGACCCTACCGGGTCTGCACCCCTTCGAACCGGCCGGGCGCCCCGGTTTCTCCCTCTGAGATGCCGGACCGCCGCTCGACGGGCTTGCGCTCTGCGGCGGGCGGGAGATACTGCCGCCGTGTGAGCGATCGGGGAGGCACGATGACGTCGAAGGACCACGTCTGCTCGGTGGGCCCGTTGCGGATCCTGACGGAGGCCCAGAAGCGCGACCTTTACCATGGCGCCCTGGAGGTCCTCGGCCGTGCCGGCATGCAGCTCGACGACCAGGAGGCCGTCGACCTGCTGCTCCGTGCCGGTGCCACCATCGACGAGAGAGGCCGCCTGCTCGTCCCGCGCCGGCTGGTCGAAGACGCCCGAGCGAGCGCGCCAGGCAGCATCCCGTTGTTCGACCGCAACGGCAACGCGGCGATGGACCTCGGCGCGTACCGGAGCTACTTCGGCAACGGGTCCGACGTCATGCGCACCTACGACCTCGAGACCGGCGAGCTGCGACCGACGGTGCTCGCCGACACCCGCGCGGCAGCTCGCCTCACGCAGTCGCTGCCGAACATCGACTTCATCATGAGCTTCGCCTTCCCGCACGACGTGGACGACCCTCACCGGGCGGCTCTCGAGAACTTCCGTGTCATGGTGACGGACTCGACGAAGCCCCTCACGATGATCGCGGAGAACCTCGACGAGCTGCGCGCCATCTGGGAGGTCGCCTGCGCGATCAGAGGCGGCGAGGAGCCGCTGCGACACAGGCCGTACTTCGTGACCTACGCGCAGCCATCGAGCCCCCTCGAGCACCCGGTCGATCCGCTGGGGAAGCTCCTTTTCTGCGCCGACCAGGGCATCCCCGTCGTCTACTCCCCCTCGCCGCTCTCAGGTGCGACATCGCCCATCACCGTCGCCGGGCAGCTCGTGCAGGGCATCGCCGAGTCGCTCATCGGGCTCGTCATCCACCAGCTCCGCCGTCCCGGCGCCCCGTTCATCTTCGGGATCGGCCCGGCCGTGCTCGACCTGGTGACGACCCAGTCGTCGTACAACGCGCCCGAGTACCTGGCCGCCTACCTGGGTGCCATCGAGATGGCCCGCTGGCTCGACCTGCCCAATTGGGGGTATGCCGGCACGTCCGACTCCCACGTCGTCGACGCCCAGGCGGGCATGGAGGCGGGCGAGATCACGCTGCTCTCGATGCTCGCCGGCTCCAACCTCAACCATGACATCGGATACCTCGCCTTCGGTCTCAGCTGCTCCCTCGAGATGATCGTCATCACAGACGAGTTCCTGGCCATGAACCGGCGACTGCTGAGCGGCATCCGGGTCGACCGCGACTCGATGGCCCTCGACACAATCGATCTGGTCGGGCCCGGCGGCCACTTCGTGAACGCCAAACACACGCTGAAGAACGCTCGCTCCACCCAGTGGCGTCCGACGGTCTTCAACCGCGCCGGCATCGAGCGCTGGCAGAAGGCCGGCGCGCCCGACCTGCGCGAGGCCGCGCGTCTCAAGGCTCTTAAGATCCTCGCAGAGTACGAGCCACCGGCCCTCGACGCCGCGGTGGCCGCTCGCATCGACCAGATCGTCGAGGGCTTCCGCTCCGACGCCAAGAGCGAAGGATGAGCGCGCAGATCGACGCCCTCCACCGGGCCGGCCTGCGCGTGCTGGCCGAGACCGGGGTCGTCGTCCAGGAGGAGGCGTCGCTACGGCTGTTCGCCGGGGCCGGCTGCCGCGTCGATGGGGCGCTCGTCCGCATCCCAGAGGAGGTCGTCGAAGCAGCGGTCGAGACCACGCCGCACGTCGTTCCCATCGAGGGCCGCTGGGGGCATCCCGGCGTCACCATCGGCAACGGCCCGGCCGTGATCGGCCCCATCTCGGGTCCGGGGCTCGTCGCCGACGGCGGCCGCCTGCGGCCGGTCACGCCGGACGACGTCGGCACGTTCGTCCGCCTCTGCCATTGCCTGCCGAACATCGACCTGCTGGACTACCTCCTGGCGGAGGAGGGCGGCGACGGGCGCCGTCTCTACTTCCGGTCGGTCTTCGAGTGCCTCACAGGCACCGGCATGCCCTACGAGTTCCCGGTCTTCGAGCCTTGGCACTGGCCGACGGCCCTCGACATCGCAGAGCTCGTCTACGGCGCCGGCTGGGACGAGCGGCCGCGGCTGTTCGTCGTCCTCAACAGCACCTCGCCGCTCATCCTCAGCGAGCTGACGTGCCGCGTGGCCCGCGAGCTGGCCGAGCGCGGCCAGCCGCAGTGCCTCACTCCGTGCGTGATGGGCGGCACCACCGGCCCGGCGACCATCGCCGGCCTGCTTGCCGTACAGCACGCTGAGACGCTGGCCGGGCTGGTGCTCTCACAGCTTGCCGCGCCGGGGGCTCCGTTCATCTACGGCGGACTGTCGTCCGTCTCGTCGATGCAGACCGGTGACCTGATGTTCGGCGCGCCCCAGTTTTGGACGGTGGTCTCGGCGACGGTCCGGCTCGCGAAGCGCCTTGGCCTGCCCTGCCGCAGCGGCGGCGCGGTCACCGACGCTCACGTGCCCGACGAACAGGCGGGCATCGAGAGCGCCATGGCGCTTGAGTACGCTCTCGACCAGGGCGTCGACTACGTCGTCCACGGCGCCGGCGGCCTGAGCTCTCTGAACGCGGTGAGCTTCGAGAAGATGGTCATCGACGACGAGCTGATCGGCATGCTACGGGCACGTCCCGGCGAGTTCGTGGTCGACGAGGAGACGCTGGCGCTGGACGTGATCGACGCCGTGGGGCCGGGAGGCAGCTACCTGTCGCAGAAGCACACCCGTCGCCACGCCCGGGACGCCCTTCGGCCGACGATCTTCAACCGTCGCTCTCACGATGTCTGGACGGCGGCAGGTGCCCGGGAGGTCGCGGAGGTCGCCCGCACGAAGGTCGACGAGCTGCTGGCGTCGTACGAGCCGCCCGACATCGACGCCGTGGTCCGCCGGCAGCTGGCGCGCTACTGCCTGGAGGGCGGCGCGCGCGTCTAGAACAGAACGGGCGGGGGACCTCACCGGTCCCCCGCCCGTTTCTTCGCTCCGAAATGGTCTGTCCGTCAGACCGTCACGGACGTCTCATGTTCCCGACGACGTCACTGGGTGTAGTACGCCGTCGTGAACCGCGTGTGCACCCAGTCGGGGTCGAGCTCGACGCCCTGGATGTCGCCCGACTGACCGGCGAGGGCGGTGAGCACGAGGAAGTTGATCATCGGTACTTCGTCCTGCAGGATCTCCTGCGCCTGCTTGTAGAGCTCGGCGCGATCGGCCTCATCGACGGCCTGCGGGATCTCATCGACCAGCTTGTCGAACTCCGCGTTCTCCCAGCGGGAGTAGTTCCACGGCGCGTCGCTCTTCAGCGCCAGCTGGAAGTAGAGGATCGGGATCGCCCGCGTGCCCCAGTCGACGAAGCTGAACTCCGCCTGGTACCAGGTGTCCTCACCTTCGTCCGTGTAGTAGACGTCCGGCGGCACCTGCTGGATGTCGACGTTGACGCCGATCTCCTTCATCTGTGCCTGCCAGGCGGTCGCCAGAGCGGGCACCGGATCGGTCGTCTGGGCGACCAGCTTGATGGTCTCGCCGTTGTAGCCGGCGTCGGCCAGCAGCTGCTTGGCCATCTCCTGGTCGAACGGGATCTGCTCTTCCCGGTAGTAGGCCGCGTAGGCAGGACCGACCAGCGTCCCGTTGCCGGCGTCGGCGATGCCCGGCGACGTCAGGTCGATGATGGCCTGGCGATCGGTGCCGTACATGAGCGCCTGACGGAAGGCCAGGTTCGACCCCAGGCCCTCGTCACAACGGATCTGCAGCTCGTAGCAGTAGTTGGTCTCGGTCGAGAGGAGCTGCAGATTCGAGTCGGCCTCGACCTGCTGCATCTGCTCGGCGGTGAGTCCACCGACCCAGTTGAGCGAGCCGCCGAGGAGACCCTGGAGCCGCCCGGCCGGGTCCGGCGAGAAGACGAACTCGACGCCGTCGAGGTACGGCAGCTTCTCACCGTTCTCGTCGGTGCCCCAGTAGTCGGGGTTGGCCGTGAGGACGGCGCGGTCCTCAGCGGTGTACGAGTCGAGCACGAACGGCCCGGTGCCGACCAGCTCGGCCATCGGGTCCTCGACGCTCTTGCAGAGCATCTTGGCCCGGTAGTCGGTCAGCAGGGCCGGGAACTCGGAGTCCGGCACCTTCAGGTTGAAGGTGACGTTCGTCGCGTCGTCGGCCACGACGCTTTCGATGTTCGAGTAGGTGTCGGCCATCGGCGACTCGGGCATCTTGAGCCGATCGAACGAGTAGACGACGTCCTCCGCGGTGAATGCCTCTCCATTCGAGAACGTCACGCCGTCCTGCAGCGTGAACTTCCAGACGGTGCCGTCTTCGGTGGTCCACTCAGTGGCAAGGCCGGGCAGGAGGCTGAAGTCCTGCGCCAGCCAGACCAGGTTCTCCTGGACCTGACAGATCACGAAGATGTCGCCGATGGCGCCGGCCTGCAGGACCGGGTCCCACTGTCCGTTGCCGGTCTCGATGCCGACCTTCAGCACACCGCCGCGCGTCATGGCGCCGGCGTCGCCGCCATCGTCGGCCGGCTCGTCGTCGCCGCCGCAGCCGACGGCCATGACGCCGACGAACAGCGCAACGAGCAACGCCGCCGCGACACTCAGCGCCGCGGCCCTTGACCGGACCCGACGGCCCCTCTTCTCATGAGACGAACCCATACGCTTCCCCCTTTCCGTGTGCCCCTTTGGGCACAACGCGGATGCACATCGTAGCCCATCCGGTTCGCTGATGTATTCACATGCCCCTTGAACGGAAGCCCGCCCAGGCTGGCCGCCCGCTCATGGCGAGCCCGTGCAAGTCGTTCTTGCCGCGTCGACCCGCACCTCGACCGACTTCATCAGCGGGAAGCCGCTGATGGGATCGAAGCGGTCGTCGTGGGTGAGCAGGTTGGCGTTCGCCGCCTCCCAGCCGTGGGTGAGCTGCAGACACCGGGCCTGGATCTCGTTCGGCGCCACCACGTCCACCGGTACCTCGAGCGTACCGATCCGGGACGTCAGCCGAACCGTGTCCCCGGACTCGACTCCCAGCGCCGCGGCGTCGTCGGGGTGCATCTCGACCGCGGGGCCCGGCACGGCCGTCAGGAAGCGATCGACGTTGTGGTACCGGCTGTGCGCGAAGAGCAACTGGCGAGCACCGGTCATCAGCACAAACGGGTAGTCGGTGTCCTCGTCCTCGAGATACGCCGGACGGTGGTAGACGGGCAACTCGTCGTAGCCGAGGCCTGCGAGGTAGGCGGAGGCGAGCTCGATCCTCCCGGATGGCGTGTGGAAAACGACGTCCTCACGCGACGGAACGTCGGCCGGCCCGTAGCGGAGGCCTTCGGGGTGGGCGGCCAGCTCATCGTACGTGATGCCCGTCGGCTCCAGCAGCCAGCGGTCGAGCTCTTCCTCGTCCGCCCACGGGAAGTAGTCGCCGACGCCGAGCCGGTGGGCGAGGTCGTGCCAGAACTCGTACTCGCTCTGCACCTCCGGCAGCGAGAACAGACGCTGCGTGAGGGTGACCACGCCGATCTCGTGATGGGTGTGGACCTCCGTGCGCTCGAGGAAAGAGGCGGCCGGCAACACGTAGTCGGCCAGCTCGGCCGTCGGCGTCATGAAGAGGTCGCGGACGACAAGCAGCTCGAGCGAGTCCAGCGCCTCGCGGACGGCGGCCGAGTCGGGGTTCGTCAGGGCGGGATTCGCACCGGTGAGCAGCATCGCCCGCAGCGGGTACGGCTCGCCGCTCACCACGGCGTGCAGGGCCGTCATCGTGTGGCACTCCTGCCGGGCCTGGTAGAGCACCGGGAAGCGGTCGGCGCCGAGCGGCTTCAGCTCGGTCAGCGGCCGCTCGTCGTAGAGCGTGAGCGAGCGCAGCGGCAGCGGCGCCGGGAAGAGCGCCCCTCCCCGCCGGCCGGGCGTGCCGAGCAGAGCGTTGAGCGCCACGATGGCACGGATGTTCTGGACGCCGTTCTCGTGGTGCTCGAGGCCGTTCCCCACATAGAGGGCGACCTCTCCGCCGGCCGCCGCGAGCTCGCGGGCCATGGCCTTCACCGTGGCGGCAGGCACACCAGTCTCCTGTTCGACGACCTCCGGCGTGAAGCCGGCCGCGTACTCCCGCAGCCGCTCGAAGCCGACCGTCGCGGTCTTCACGAACGCCTCATCGTAGGCACCGCTGCTCACAAGTCCATTGAACAGTCCGAGCGCGAGGGCACCGTCGGTGCCCGGCAGCGGCGCCACGTGGAGATCGGCCCGCCGGGCGACCGCCGAGAGGCGCGGGTCGACGACGATGACGGTCGCGCCGTTGCGCCTGGCGGCGGTGATCCGCTGGGTGAGGTTCGGCCGCGAGTACGGCGGGTTCGCGCCCCACATGAGCACGCAGCGGGCGTGCTCGATGTCGACGACCGGCCAGCCCCCCAGGACGGTCTTGTGGCCGATGTAGCGGCCGACCCAGCACATCGAGTCGTTCGAGAGGTAGTTCGGGCTGCCCAGGGCATGGATGAACCGCCGGGCGAGATCCTCCTGCTGGGCGAAGCCGACCGCTTCGCCCTTCCACACGCTGACGGCGCGTGCCCCGTCCTGGTCGATGATCTCCGCGAGGCGCTCGGCGATCTCGTCCAGCGCCTGTTCGAGCGGGAGCTCCTCCCAGCCGTCGGCGGTGCGCTTGAGCGGCTTCCTCAGGCGGTCGGGGTGGTTCACGGTGTCGACCGCCGCCCGGGCCTTGGCGCACAGGCGGCCGTGGCTCCAGGGGTGGTCGGGGTTGCCGCGGATGTCGACCGGCCGGCCCTCTTCCATGCCTACCTCGATGCCGCAACGGTCGTCGCACATGCGGCACAGGGTCTGCCCGGTCGCAGCCGCCGCTTCGGTCACTACAGTCTCCGCGCCCATCTCAGCGCTCACTCGCGTCCCGCCGGAAGAGCCGGCGCAGCGGCGCGTCGGCCGTCGCGCGCCGTCCCTCCGCCGCCTCCTCGACCTCGGCGAACTGCAGCGCGTCGGCGGTGCACGCCCGCACGCATGCCGGGTCGCCGCCACACAGATCGCACTTGCGGCTCACGTCCGCGTCGACGTCGAAGTGGATGTTGCCGAACGGGCACGCCAGTAGACACATCTTGCAGCCGGCGCAGCGGCCGGCATCGATGGTGACGACGCCGCTCTCCGAATCACGGGCGATCGCCGCGGCGGGACACACCTCGACGCACCACGCTTCGGCGCAGTGCGTGCAGGTGAGCGGCACGCAGACGCGGTCGTCGGGGTAGAAGTTGACCCGGATGAGTGAGTCCTCCCGGCGGAAGTCGCCGCCGTGCTCGAAGGCACACGCGTACTCGCAGTTCCGGCAGGCGACGCAGTTGTCGGGATCGGTGACGACTATGCGCATCGTATCTCCTTCGCGCGCCGTGTCATGCCGCGGGCGACGCCGGTCGGCACAAGCCCGCGCCTCGTCGACACGAGCTCAGCCGAGCTCCTACCTTCGAGGAATGCGTCGACGTCGTCGAGCGGACGCCGTTGCCGCACCAGCGGCCGCAGGCGGCCGAGCAGGGCGGCGCACGACGGCGCGCCGACGGCGACGGCCCCCTCCGGTATGCCGTCACGAACCACGAGCTTCAGATACTCAGCCTGCGGCAGATCTCTCTTCACGACGACCTTGTCGCCGTCCCCGGCCTCGAAACGGCCGAGCGAGACGACGGTCGCACCGAACATGCTCGTGACGTTCATGGTGAGGCTGCCGCGGTAGTGCGACCTGCCGGGAGAGGCATCCGCAGCGGCGTCGGCAGCGTCACCGCCGGCGGCGCCGGTGACCTCGCGGCCGGCTGCCACGTCGACAGCGGTGCCGCCACGCCCGACATCGGCCATGTTCGCCCCGGCGACGTGCCCCTGCTCCACGGCCGTCGTCCACAACGCATGGATCTGAGGCGATCCGCCGAACGCGGTCGGGCCGCAGGCGACGTCGCCGGCCGCGAACACTCCCCTGACCGCCGTCTCCATCGTGTCCGCGACCGTGAGGCCCTGCCGCCCGGGCACACGACCCTCGGGCAGGAGGCCGTCGTTGGGGCGCACGCCGGCGGCGACGACCACAGCGTCGGCCGCCAGCGGATCGATCCCGGTGACACAGACCTCCATGCAGCCGTCCCCGCCCCGGTCCACCGACTCTGCGCACGACGACGTGTGGATCTGCACTCCGTGGCTCAGGATCCGCCTCCTCAGCAGCTCGGCGCCCTCATCGTCGAGCACCCGCGGCATGATCCGCTCCTCGAGTTCAACGACCGCGACGTCGAGACCCCTCTTGACGGCGGCCCACGCGGCCTGCAGCGCCACGAACCCGGCTCCGACCACCACGACCCGCGCTCCCGGACGGAACACCCGGTCGAGCGCCTCGGCGTCGCCGAGGGTCCAGAGATGCCGCACGCCCGGACCCTCGAGCCCTTCGACCGGCGGCCGCACGGGGCTCGATCCCGTTGCCAGCAACAGGCGATCGAACGGGAGCCGGCGTCCGTCGGACAGCACGAGCCGACATGACCGGACGTCGAGACGCTCGGCGGAGACACCGAGGAGCGGTCTGACCTCCATCTCGTGGTAGTACCGCCGCGAGCGGATGAACACTCCCTCGCTCTCAAGGCGGCCCCGCAGAAAATACGGGAGCAGCACGCGCGAGTACGGACGGCAGCTCTCGCGCGACACGACGGTGACGCGGGAGCAGCGGTCCCGGGCTCGGAGCGCCTCGATCGCGCTGAGCGCCGCAGCGCCGTTGCCGACGATGACGATCTCGCTCATGCGAGTCTCCCCCTCATGGCGCCCCCCCGTCCTCGTCCCAGCGCATCCGGCTCGCGTAGTCATCGGCGACGCTCCGCATCGCCCGATAGAAGGCGGTGATCTCGTCGTCCGACACCGATCCGTCGGCCGGCACCTGGCAGTACGGGATGGCGACCACGTCCGGTGCCAGAGCATCCGCCAGATCGCGGAAGCCCTTCACCATGTCGTCGAGCGCCACGTGCCGCTCGAACATCACCTCGAGATGGCCGCGTCGGCCGAGCCGCTCCTCCGACGTGCCGCCCAGCTCATCTCGCAGCGCCGGCAGGTCCTCGCGGCTGTACCGCTGGGAGCAGTTGAGACCCCAGGTCGGCGGCTCGTCCTGCATCAGGTGCGGGATCGAGTGCTGCGGCCCGCAGTTGTGGGTCATGCCGCCGCCGAAATGGGCGATGAGGCGCTCCGCGTAGGGCTTGTCGAACTCGACCCAGGCGCGAGGGCCGACGATGCCGGCCACGTCGTCGCTGACAAGCACTTTGGCGTCTTCCGGGCGCCAGATCGGCCACAGGCTCAGGGCTGCCATGCGCTTCTGCTCGACGATCTCCAGCGCCGCCTCCTGGACGGCGACCTGCACGGCGGCGACGCGCTCGCAGGCCGCGTGGATCGCCTCCGGGTCGCGCTTGAGCGAGACGAAGAACAGCGTCTGGTCCATCAGGTTGAGGACGTCGCCGAGGGGGGAGGTCATGTCGACGCCGCACACGGCCACCTCCTCGGGGAAGCAGTCCCGGGCGATCGCCAGCCGCTCAAGCACCTCCGGCATGAAGCCGTGCTGCCAGGGGTCGACCTCGGGCAGCTCTGCCAGCTGCTCGACCCGCTTCACCAGCGGATCGCGGATCGCCGGCCAGGCGTCCGGGTCCTTCTCCCACCACAGGGTCGCGCCGAGCATGACCGGCACCGCGAAGAAGCCGGCCCACGGCGGACCGACCCAGGGGACGTAGTCGTCCGGCAGCACCCGCAGTGAGCGCTCGATGCGGCGCACCGACGAGGAGAACCAGTGCTCCCGATGCCGGAGCGCCGCGCGGATCGTCGTGCCGCATTCCGGACCGATGTCGATCAGGACGGGAACGTGGTCGACCGGCTCGTAGCGCCAGACACGCCGCACGGTCTCCCTGGCGCGCCTCACGGCCTCGTGATCGATGTCAAAGGTCTGCGGCTCGATGTCGATGGTAGACGACACCCGTTCACTCCTCTTCGTTCTGATGGACGTTCTCTTCCCTGACTGACGCTCTTCCTTCTGACGGACGAGTAGTGGAGGCCAAGGCCGGATCCGGCTGCGCGTCTGACTGTCTCATGGTGGCTTGACGGACGTCACGACGCCGATTCTGACCCCCGGCGGCCGGTGCAGACGCGGGCGGCGGGCCGGCGACGGATGGCGTGGGTGACGACCAGCCGACGAGGATGCGTCGACGAGTTCGTGACCCCGAAGAAGGCCGGTGCCGCACGGCGGTCGCGACGAAGAAGCGCCGGGGGCCTCAGCGAAGTGGGCTCACGGCCCCCGGGAGTCGAAGCTGCTCAGGTTGGGCGTCGGGACGTAGGGCCGCTCGCCGGCTCTCTCAGCTCGTCTGGCCCGAGTGTTCACGGTCCCGGGGAGATCCGCCATCCCCTCGCCCCTTTCAGCGGCTCGCGGGAGGACGCCCGGGAATCGGGGCGCCGTCTCTCGCACCTGGCAGCCGTGCCGGCAGTAGACCAGCGCCCCGAAAGCCTGTCAAGGCGGGTCGTTGCATGTCCCGTCACCGGGAGCGAGTCGAAGGCACGCGAGTCGAAGGCCTCACTCACACGGGACGGCGCGGATCCGGCACAGCTCGCCGCGCAGCGTCACTGCCCCCATCTCGCGGCAGTACGGCCGATCGCTGCCGGTCAGGACGTTGAGATTCGAGTCGCGCCAGCCGTAGCAGACCTCCGGCCCGCGCTCCGGGAACCACCACCCCGGCTCGGCGATCACGACCTTCGGGTCCATCCTGTCGGTGAGCCTCGCGGTCTGCGTCATGCAGCCGCGCCGCGTCTCGACGACCACCGGCTCGCCGTCGCCGACGCCGGCCGCGGCGGCGGTCTCGGGATGCAGCAGGACGAGCGGCTCCGGATGCGCGTCGCGCAGCGACGGGATGTGACGGCCGCTGGAGTGGTAGTACTCCGCCGGCTTCCAGCTCGTCAGGACGAGCGGGTACTCGGCGGCCAGGCCGGGGGCGCTCAGTGGCGTCTCGGGCGCCTCGTGGTAGACCGGCACCGCGTCGAAACCCCACTCCGCCAGACGCCCGGAGCGCAGCTCGATCTTGCCGGACGGGGTGGCGAAGCCGCCGTCTTCGTGACCGCCGTAGAGCTTCCGGGCCGGCAGCCAGCCGACCCGGCGGAGCTCCTCGAAGCTGAGCCCCGCCGGCGCCAGCAGCTCGTCGAGCGCCTCTTCCTCGCCGTCCCAGAAGCGGTCGCCGAAGCCCAGCGCCGCGGCCAGACCGCTGCAGATGCGCAGGTCCGAACGCGCCTCGCCGACCTGCGCCACCTTCTGGACGACGCTGACCACCGGGGAGTTCGACGACTTGTGGACGGCGTCCATCTCCAGGTAGCTCGTCACCGGCAGCACCACGTCCGCGAGGGCCGCCGTCGGCGTCATGAAGAGGTCGGCGACCGCCAGGAAGTCGAGCGACATGAGCGCTCGCCGGACCTCCTGGACGTTCGAGTACGACTGCAGCATCGACGAGCCGGCGACGTAGGCGGCCCGGAGCGGGTACGGCGCGTCGGTCAGCATCGCCTTCACGACCGTCTGCGGGAGGGCGGCGAAGTACGTCGGCAGCATGCCCTCCTCGGCGCCGATCCTGCGCGCCCGCACCTCTGCCGGGATGGCATCCTGCTGGTTGAGCTCCGGCGACCCTCCGTCCACCACCTCCGGCGGCGACCACTCGATCTCGCCTCCCCGGCGACCGACGTTGCCGGTGATCGAGCGCAGGATCGCCAGCGCCCGTCCGGTCTGGAAGCTGTTGATCGTAGCGTCGATGCCCCAGCCGCTCTCGAGCACCGCCGTCCGGCTCCCGGCGTAGACCCGGGCGATCTGCCGCACGGTCCCGGCCGGCACCCAGGTCAGCCGCTCGACCTCTTCCGGCGTATACCGCTCGACCGCCGTCCGCAGTTCGTCGAGGCCGACCGTCCATTGCTCGACGAACCCGGCGTCGTGCAGCCCCTCGTCGAGGACGGCGCGGATGACGCCGAGCGCCAGGGCGAGGTCGGAGCCCGGCCGGAGCCGCGCCCACACGTCCGCCCGTTCCGCGTACCACGTCGGCGCCGGGTCGACGACGACAAGCTTGGCCCCGGCCTCCAGCGCCCGCTCCATCTCGACGTGTCTCGGGACGTTGGTCGCCTGCGGGTCGGCACCCCAGACCAGGATGCACTCGGGCGACTCCTCGTAGTCGCCGCGTGCTTCGAAGCCGTACGTGAGCCGCGCCGCGACGACCTGCGGGACCCAGCAGATGTGCGACGTCGACAGCGCGTTGGGCGAGCCGAAGAGATTGGCCAGCCGGGCCAGGAACCGGTCCTGATACCCCTTGGCCACGCCGCGGATGAACGCGACGCTCTCCGGCAGGTAGGCGTCCTTCACCCTCCCGAGCCCCTCGGCGACGATCCCGAGGGCGTCGTCCCACGAGACCTCCTCCCAGAGGCCGTCTCCACGATCGCCGACCCTGTGCAGCGGACGGGAGAGACGGTACGGGCTCTCGAGGTACTCGATCGACGCGTGCCCTCGCCGGCACATCACGCCGTGGCTGCCGGGATGCTCCGGGTCGCCCTCCACGGCGACCACCCGGCCGCCCTCCCGCCGGATGAGGACGCCGCACCCTGCCGTGCAGTGTGTGCACGTGCTGCGCACCAGGCCCTCGGTCGTCTCCACCGTCGCGCTGCCCACCATGGCTCCTTTCTCCCCGCTCAGAGCCGGGAAGAGGCGCCGAGCCGTTGCTCAGCCCGCTCGATGATGCGGTCGAGCTCCCGGCAGACGTCGTCCGGCAGCGGGTCCGGCTCGACCGCCGTCTCCCACAGACGCGCCGCTTCGTCCTCGGCCCGCGCCACCGCGTCCTTCGCACCGGCCCGCTCCCATACCTCGTACGGCGCCGTGGTGAACAGCGCCGGCAGGTAGATCTCGCGCCGGTAGTGCTCCCGCGTGTGCTGCGCCCCAAGGTAGTCGCCCGGCGCCGGGCCGGTCGCCCCGATCACCTCGCACGCGAGCGTCTCGTCGTCGACGACGATGCCGCGCACATATCGTTTGGCGGTCGCGATGAGCTCCGCGTCGAGCAGCAACTGGTGATAGGCGTAGGTGCAGGCCATCGAGAGGCCGCCGGAGACGGAGACGATGTTGCCGCCGCCCAGCGCCAGGAGCGGCACGTGCATGCCCACCTGCATGGCGTTCTGCCAGCCGGCGACGTTGCCGGTGACCATTGGACAGGCCGACCAGAACGGGATCCCGAAGCGGTGCAGGAGTTGCACCCCCGCGTTGCAGAGCAGTGGACCCTCGATGCCCGTGTAGACGTTGCCGCTGCGCATGTCCATGAGCATGGCGGAGTAACCGGCGATGATCGGCGTGCCCGGCCCCACCGACTGGGCGAGGACGATCTGGGCCATCATCTCCGCCAGAGCGATCACGAGCGTGCCGGCCAGGGTGGCCGGGCCGTTGGCGCCGGGCGTCGGCCCGCTCCAGCACAGCGACGGCCAGCGCCGCTCCGCCCAGAGCATCAGCGCCTCGCACATGTTGTCCGGCAGTGAGAGCGGTGAGACCGGACCGATGGCGTTCATCACCGTCCGGCCGGCCGCGTCGGCCAGCTCGAGCTGGACCCGTTTGTCGATCTCGACGCCGATCGGCCCGCAGCCCTCGATCGGCTTGTGCCCGTACTTGAGCACCTCCGCGAGGATCACTTCGCCGGCCAGCTCGCGCCGGCAGTCGGCGATCGCCAGCGGCGAGTTGATGAGGTCGAGCTGGTCGACCCGGTCGATGAAGGTGACCAGCTCGCGGAGATCGTCCTTGACGAGACGGCGCTGCCCGCCGGCGTGGCGGTCCCAGATCGTCCCGCCGCCCGAGACGGTGAACGCCGCGTGCGAGGTGTCGATGTGGAGGTCGCGCTCCGGCGTGCGGCCGGGAAGGACGAAGCCGGACGGCGCAAGCCGCAGCGCTTCTTCCACGACGTCGCGCGGCAGGCGCGCCCGCCCCGTTGCGTCGTCGACCGGGCACCCGGCCGCCTCGACCGCGTCCAGCGCCGGTCCGTACCCGTAGACGAAGCCGGTCTCCGCCAGTATCGCGAGCGCGCCCTCCACGATGTCGTCGAGCTCGGACTCGCGAAGGACGGTCGCGCGTTCGGTCACCTCTGTGAGCTCGGCCGCCATCCGGCCCACATGGTACTGCCTTGCGCCCTCCCTGTGGCGCCGGACGGTCGCAGTCCGCCCCGTCGGACGCACCTCACGTCGCCGGCGTCGGTGCCGGCGTCGGCGCCGGCGAGGCCGGGGGATCGCGCCGGCGCCACACGAGCGCCGGCGGTCCCGAGTTCAGCCGAGCGGCGAGGGCAGGCCCTTCTCGGCGGCGGCGGCCGCGACGAGACGGTCGATCTCGCGCGCGGCGTCGGCCGGCAGCGTCGTCGGCTCGTGCCGCTCGAGCACCTCGTCGGCGTAGACGGCGGCCCGCTGGAGCAGGTCGCGCGGCTCCAGCTTGAGCCACGCCTCGTAGGTCTCGCGCGAGGCGACCGGCGGGACGTAGTGCTCCTGCCTGAATCGCCGGGTGGTGTGCTTCTGCTTGAGATAGTCGTGGGGGAAATGACCGACATCGCGGATGAGCGCCACATCGTCGTCGAGCCCGTCCACCGACACCCCGGCCAGGCAGCGCCCGACCGTTCCGCACATCTCGACGTCGACGATCACCTGGGCGTCGGAGAAGAGCGAGTGGTTCTCGGTCATGCCGGCGCCCCAGATCAGGTCCGTGCCGGCCATCGCCGCCAGCAGGTACTGGCTCATCCGCTCGTAGCCGGCCTGCTCATCGGAGACTTTCGCGTCGGTATTGGGACCGTAGATGTGCGTGCCGAGCCCGTAGCGACGTGCCAGCTGCGCCGCCAGCGCGTCGAGCAGCCCGAGCTCGATGCTGCCGGCGGCCAGCGTCCCGAGCCGCATGTCGAGCGGCATCGACAGGCAGCTGTAGATGACGCCCAGGCCCGGCCGCAGGAGCTGCGTCAGGACGATGCCGGCGACGATCTCGGCGTTCATCACGACGGCCGCGCCGCTGAGGGTCACCGGCCCGGTGACGCCCGGGCTCGCCATCGACATGAGGACGACCGGGCGACCGGCGGCCGCCCCCACCTTGAGGCCGTCCAGCTGCTCCGCGTCCCAGGCCAGCGGCGACGTCGACGAGAGCGGGAAGATCACGTCCTGCCCGGCCACCTCCGCCATCCGGACGCCCCAGGGCAGACTTCCCTCCATCGCTCCCAGGCTGAAGACCTTGCCGCTGTGCTTACAGCAGAGGGCGTAGTTCCACACGAGGTTGATGTCGGTCGGGCGGTCATCGATGAAGCCGAGGCCGGTGTTGACCCCGGACAGGGAGTCGAGTGCGTCGGTCAGCCGGGCGGTACGGACGCCGTCCTCCACGAGGCCGGGCCGCGTCTTCCCCGTGACCGGATCGATGCGCCGCATGCCGCTGCCGGCGGCGAACTGGACGGTGCGGCCGTCGAAGAGGATATCGGCGCTGCCGTCGCGGCTGCGCAGACGGACCGACGACGGGCACTGGGCCAGCGCCGCCTCGACGACCTCGCGCGGCATGCGGGCGACCGACGTGTCCCGGTCGACGGGACAGCCGCCTTCCGCCAGCAGGTCAAGCGCTTCCGTGTCCTGGAAGACGGCCCCGACCTCATGGAGGATCTCCAGCGTAGCCTCGTGAAGCCGCTCAAGGTCGGCCGCCGAGACCACCTCCAGCGGCTGCTCACATAGGTACTGCCGCGGCACGTTCCCGCTCTCCCCCTCGTCCGGTCGGACCGCTCACCCGTGCTGCCGCTTGACCTCCGCCATCGCCTCCTCGGCGGCCGCGACCGTCTGCTCGACGTGCTCGTCCTGGTGCGCGGCACAGGAGAACCAGCGCTCGTAGGCGCCGGGGTGGAAGTAGACGCCGCGGTCGAGCATGGCGCGCTGGAAGGTGAAGTAGCGGTCCTCGTCGACGACCGCCGCGAAGCTGCGGGCGTTGTCGATGACCGGGTCGTCGGGCGCCTCGTCCTTGAGGAACACCGTCTGCCACAGCGGGCCGAGTCCGGCGACCTTGACCCGGACGCCGTTGGCCGCCGCCGCGGCCCGCAACCCCTCCTCGACCGCGCGGCCGATGCGGTGCAGATGCTCGAAGAACTCGTCCCGGTGCTCGTGCATCTCGGCGAGGACCACGTTGCTGGCCGCCAGGTTCACCGGCATGGCCGTGTACGTGCCGCCGTGCATCACCTCGTTCTTCGCCTCAAGCTGCATGATGTCGTGGCTGCCGCCGAACGCCGCCACGGCGAAGCCGCCGCCCAGCGCCTTGGAGTACACGGAGATGTCGGGGACGACGCCGTACACCTCCTGGGCTCCGCCGAGCGCCAGCCGGAAGCCGGTCATCACCTCGTCGAAGATGAGCAGCACGTCGTGCTTCTTCGTCAGGTCGCGCAGGAAGACCAGCCACTCGGGATCGACCGGGATGACGCTGTTGTTGCACATCTGCGGCTCGCACATGATCGCCGCCAGCTCGCCCTTGTGCTTCTCGACCAGCGCCTCGACCCACTCCGGACGGTGCCAGGGAGCGACGACGACGGTCTCGGCGATCACCCCCGGGCAGCCCGCGGTCAGCCCCGCCACCGGCGCTTCCTCCGGCCCCTGGATCTGCTCGCCGTAGGCGCTCAGGAAGTGCTCGTCGGTCCAGCCGTGGTAGTGGCCCTCGAACTTCATGACCCTGTCTCTGCCGGTGATCGCGCGCGCCAGCCGCATCGCCGCCAGCGTCGCCTCGGTCCCCGACATCGCGAAGCGGATGAGATCGACGCCCGGCACGGCGCTCACGACCTTCTCGCCCACCTCGGCGTCGAGCTCGTGCGGGAAGCTGTACATCGAGCCGCCCTCGGCCAGCTGCTTCGTGACCGCCTCGACGATCTTGGGGTGTCGATGGCCCATGATCAGCGGCCCGTAGCTGATGCACCAGTCGATGTAGCGGTTGCCGTCGACGTCGATGATGTAGGGGCCCTCGCCGGCCTGCATGCAGAACCCCTCGCCGTAGGCCAGGCGAGCGTAGCTCGACTCGCCTCCGGCGATGCACTCCTCGATGCGCGCGAAGAGCGCCTTGGACTTCTGATGATCGAGCGCCACTTCGGAGCCCCCCTTCCGGTCGCCCTGCGGCCGGCGGCCCCGCGACCGGGAACGTCGGCCTGATGCCGGCATCCTAGCGCGACCGCCGACGACGCGGTACGGACCCGGCGCAGGAATGTACAAACATGCGCCGGGCGACGGAGACGGCTTGACCGTTCGTGAACGTCGGCCGATAATGTGAACACTGTTCACTAAAAGGAAGTGCGTTCACACATGTCGGCAGCATCCGGTCACGCCAGCGATGCCAGCGACGAGCGGCGGCGGCGGCGCCACGAGAGGACCCGCCGCGAGATCCTGCGCGCCGCCCGCGAGGTGCTCCTCGAGCAGGGCGTCGACGGGCTCACCGTGCGCGACGTCGCCGAGCGCGCCGACTTCAGCCCCGCCGCCCTGTACAAGTACTTCAAGGGACGCGACGAGGTCATCGGCGCCCTCACCCTGGAGTCGTTCGAGATCCTCAACGGCTTCATCGACGGCGTCTCGAAGCGACTGCGGCCCGACCGCCGCCTGGTCGCCCTCGGCATGGCCTACCTGCAGTTCGCGGAGGAGAATCCGGCCGACCTGCGCTGCATCCTCGAGAGCAGCATGCATCCCCTCCCGGCCGGCGTCGATCTCTCGGTCGGTCTGCGTCCGGTGCAGGCCCTGCACGAGACGCTGCAGGACGGGATCGGGCAGGGCATCTTCCGTGAGATGACGGAGCGCGAGTTCGCCGGCGTGGTCTTCGGGCTCTGGGCCCTCGTCCACGGCATGACCACGCTGACCGGCGTCGACCTCTCCAACGTGCGCCTCGACATCAGACGAGATCCGCGCCGCGCCCTTCAGAACTACGTGGACGGCATGCGCCGCGCGCCGTCCTGAACAGCCGCGCCCACCACGACCATGACTCTGCCACGACCATGAGCACGACATGAGCGACTCCACGAACAACGGCCGGCAGCGCGGTCCCTTCGCGGCCATCGGCCGCTTCGCGTACCGGTTCCGCTGGTACATCGTCGGCGTCTGGTGCGTCGCGTTCGTGCTCGGCCTGGTCGCCACCTTCTACCTCGGCGACGTGCTCAAGGGCGGCGGCTTCGAGGACGAGGACTCACCCTCCCAGCAGGCCGCCGCCCTCATCCACGAGCGCCTCGGCACCGGCTTCACGACCATGCAGGTCGTCTTCTCGAGTCAGCTTTACAACGGTGACGCGCAGACCGGCGATGGTGGGCAGGATGCCGATGGCGCACAGGACGGCGGAACGACCGGGGCGCAGACGGCCGACGAGCCGCTCACCGCCGACGATGCCGCCTTCACCGAGGCCATGGAGACCGCGCTGGCCGACCTCCAGCCCGGCTCGCTCCCCGGCCTCACGCAGGTGGTGGCGTTCGCGCCGGACGGGTCGCCCCAGCTCGTCTCCGACAACGGCACGACGGCGGTCGCCGTGCTGGTCTTCGACGCCTCCAAGTACGAGGTCCAGGAGCACGTCGACGAGGTACGCGCGCTGCTCAACGACACGGCGCTCCAGGCCGACGTGACCGGCGAGCCGGCCGCCAACGCCGACATCGCGGAGGCCTCCGTACGCGACCTGCGGGTCGCGGAGACCTACGCGATCCCCATCGCCCTCATCGCCCTCATCTTCGTGTTCGGCACCCTGGTCGCCGCCGCCATGCCCATCGTCGGCGGCGGCATGGCCGTGACCGCCTCGCTCGGCGTCCTCTTCCTGCTGGCGCAGGCGTTCGACGTCTCGATCTACGCCATGAACGTGCTCTCCCTGCTGGGGCTCGCCGTCGGCATCGACTACGCGCTGTTCATCGTCGCCAGGTTCCGCGAGGAGCTCGCCTCGGGCGCGAGCGTGGAAGACGCCGTCGTCGCGACCGTCGCCCACGCCGGCCGCTCGGTCTTCTACAGCGGCCTGGCCGTCGCCATCGGCGTCCTCGGCCTCGTCTTCTTCCCCTTCCCCGCCCTGCAGACCGTCGGCATGGCCGGCGCCCTGGTCGTCGGCCTGTCGGTGCTCTCGGCGGTCACGCTGCTGCCCGCGCTCCTCGGCATCCTCGGACCGCGCATCGACCGCTTCCGCATCGTCCGCGTGCACCCGCACGGCGGCCGCTTCTGGAAGACGTGGGCCGGCTGGGTGACGCGACGGCCGATCGTGTTCACGGTGCTGGCGGTCGCGCTGATCGCGGTCGTCTCGTGGCCGGTGTCGACCATGAAGACGGAGATGCCGACGGCCACCGCCCTGCCGACCGAGGCCGAGAGCCGCCGTGGCTTCGACGCGCTGTCGCAGCAGTTCGACCTCGGGCAGCTCTCTCCGAACAGCGTCGCCCTCACATGGGATGACGGCGTCGGCGCCTTCGACAGCGAGCGGCTGGTCACGCTCTCCAACTTCGGTCGCCGACTGCAGGAGGTGCCTGGCGTCTCCGGCGTCACGAGCATCGTCACCCTGCCCGGCCTCGAAGGACCGCTGCCCGCAGTGCTCTTCTGGAAGGCCGTCGAACCGGCGCTCGAGACAGGCGAGGCCGTGACCCTCGGCGGCCGCGAGATCCCGGCCGAGGAGATCGCCCAGCTCAAACAACTCGTCGACATCACCGTCGGCGACGGCATCGTCGTCTACCAGGTGGCGACCGAGGCGCCGCCGAGCTCGGGCAAGGCGTCGGAGGTCATCGAGCGGCTGCGCGAACTCCAGCCGCCCGACGGCATGCAGCTCTCCATCGCCGGCGAGTCGGCCACCCGCACCGACTTCTTCAGCGGCCTCTACGACCGCTTCCCCTGGGTGATCGGCGCCGTCGTCGCCGTCACGTTCGTCATCCTCATCCTGCTCTCACGGAGCCTGCTCGTCCCGCTCATCGGCGCCCTGAGCAACCTCGCCACCATCCTGATGGCGTGGGGGGTGATCGTGTTCATCTTCCAGGAGGGACGCTGGCAGACCATCCTCGGCTATACGAGCACCGGGACGGTCGACGCGATCATCCCGATCCTCATCTTCTGCATCCTGTTCGGGGTCTCGATGGACTACGAGGTGTTCCTCGTCGCGCGGATGCACGAGACATGGAAGCGGACCGGTGACGTGCAGCTGTCGGCGGCCTCCGGCCTCACCCGCAGCGGACGGGTGATCGTGAGCGCCGCGGCGCTGGTGGTGGTGATCGCCGGCTCGTTCGCCTTCACGAGCATCAGCATCACGAAGCAGCTGGGGCTGGGCGTCGCGTTCGCCATCCTCTTCGACGCCCTGTTCATCAGGATGATGCTGGTGCCGGCCTCGACCCGCCTGCTCGGCCGCCGGGCCTGGTGGATCCCCGCCTGGCTCGACCGGGTGTTACCGCAACTGCACTTCGACTAGATTCCGGCCACGTCTGCTCGCCGAACGATCGGTGCCCCGTCAGGTGATGTCGCCGGACGAGCCAGACTCGTAACACCAGGCTGCCGCGGTGTTTCCATCGCCGGTGCAGCCGAGCGAGGCACTGTTCCCAGGAGTGCAGTCCTCCGTGTTGCCGGAACCGGGCTCGACGCAACTGCCACTTCCGGAATGACCGCCCCCCAGCCTCAGCACCTGCGGCGCCGTGTAGGGTCGCTTCTCAGCTCGATCGCCCATGCTGCAACCTCCGTCGCCTGCGATTCACAATGGTGTGGTGCGCCGTATGCACGCCACCGGGCCCGGCCCACTGGAAGGACGGGCTACTCCGTGGACGTCGCCGTCGCCGGCGGAGTAGCGCGACTTGATACGCGGTCGTTGACAGGCTGTCAAGACCGGTGGCACGGGACCGGCGAGCCGGCCGAGCGATGGACGGCCTGTCAGAACGGCAAGCCGTCCGAACCAGCGTTGCAGTAGTCTCCCGCGGTGTCTCCGGAGTTACAGCCACCGACGGCGGTGGTCCCGTTCTGACAGAACTGGTCGCCGGAGCCGGGCGATTCGCAGCTGCCCATTCCGGAACGGCTGACCTCCAGTCTGACCACCCGCGGAGCCGTGTAGGCCCGCTTCTCAATTCGATCGGCCATGCGCCAACCTCCATCGCCTGTGGGCAGACACTGGTGCGCTGCGCCTGTCGTGTGCCACCGGCCCGACCTACGGAGAGGTCGGTCTACCTCCGGGCAGGACCGTGGATCGCGACGCCGCTACGCCGTCGCGTCCCCGAGCTCGCAGGCGAAGGCCGAAGCCCCGCTGCTCGTGCACGTCGCGGAGGCGCTGCCGCCCATGCCGAGGCAGTCGGTGGTGGCGCTGGCGCCGTTCGCCGTACAGTCGTCGACGGCGCTGGAGCCCGGACCACACGCGCCGGCGGCTGCGCTCATCGCGCCGAGTCGCACCACGTGCGGCGGTTCGTACGGGCGCTTCGCGCGCCGGCCGTCAGTCGCCGTTTCTGCGTCCACCCTCTGCTCCATCGGCCGTTGTCACCTCATTCTTCGTTAGTCCCCGCGGATCATCGCCAGATTCTCCGAACGAAGCGACCTTCCTCCCGGGCGACGTTCGGGAGCCTTTCACCAGCGGCTCGGGCAGCGACGGCTCGGGTAGCGACGGCTCGTCCACCACCAGCCTGTACGGGTGGTCGACGACCCAGCCCCGCTGCCGGCGATCGTAGCGGCCTACCGGCTTCGAACCGACGTACAGCCGGTACTCGGCGAGCGGGCCGGTTCCGAAGCGCACGATCCGCTGTGTACGCGACTGCGGGGCGAGGTGGACCCAGAGGCGCGCCCCGACCCCCGTCGCAGCCAGCCCGCGGTAGACGCCCCGCAGCGACCGCCGCGCGAGCCGCCCCAGCGCCAGCCGAAGGCGCCCGGAGCTCGCCACCAGCAGTCCCGCGCGCCCCCCGGAGACACCGCCGGTCGACTCGCCGCGCCGCGTCCTGACCACCCGCCCGAGGATGTCCTCCGGCTGCAGCACCCAGGGGTCGACCAGGGGGTTGCGGTCGCCGCGCGTCCTGATGCCCTCCGGCCCCACCTCCACGACGCGATGCACCACGGTGATGCCGTCGCGCGGCGAGCGGAAGCAGAGGACGTCGCCGACGTGGATCGGCTCCCCGGAGACGTCCTGTGTCTCCAGCAGCTGCGGTTCCGCGAGCGTGGGGTTCATGCTCGGGCCCGTGTAGACGAAGGTGCCATCGGTGTCGAGGTCGGGTACTTCTCCGGCCAACGACGTCCCGGCCTCGGCGGGCGCGGACGGCGCCGGGAACGCGCCGTCACCCTCTTCCGCGCCGTCACCCTCTTCCGCGCCGTCACCTTCTTCCGCCCCGCGACTCGGCGCGAGTGCCGCGGGCGACTCGTCGAGGACATGCTCCAGCAGCTGCCAGAACTCCCCGGTCAGACTCAGCTCGAGGTGATACGCGGGGACCGTGGCGACGATCGCCTCGACGTTGGCCACCTGCTCGAGATGGACCTTACGCGCCGCGGCCCTGGTGAGGTCGCGCGTCATACCCCGCGAGACGGCCTCGACGCAGTCCACCAGCAACGCCGTCGCCTGAGCGGGGTGTGCCACCGGCTCCACGTGGTCCTCACCCGCCTGCGAAAGGACGAACACGGCGGCCAGCGGCACCGACGACTGCACATCCCATCTCGCGTGCTCGTCCCCGGGCTCGGCTTCGCCGTCGAAGAAGCGGCTCCACGTGGGCCAGGGATGCGCACGGTAGCCGCCGCGGCCGTCTGGAACGATCAGGGTGGTGTCGTCCGCCAGGGCGCGCCATGGAGGCGGTAGCCGTCGGGCGGCGGTCGACTTGCCGACCTGGCTCGTCCCGGCCAACACGACGCCGACGCCGTCCAGCTCCGCCAGCGTGCCGTGCATGAGCACGGCCCCGCAGCGCTGCGCATCCCGCGCGAGCACGTCCGCCACGCGCATCATGGCGATGGTGTGCATGCTCGGCGAGTCCGGCGGCGAGATCGCGAATTCGACCGGCCCCCGCTCCGGCAGGTCGCTACGGTCGTGTCGCGGCGCATGTCCGTCGACGACCACCCGCAGCTCGCGTGCAGGGCCGCCGCTACGGCTGACGCCGTCGCCGCTCCCGGCCCGAGCCGGCGTACCGTCCGCCGACAGCCGCATGACGGCGGCCAAGCTCTCGACGACGCGCCGGGACGCCTCATCGCCGGCCGCCAGACGCCACGGCCGCGACTCGATCAGGGCGATGCGGCATGAGGGCCACGCGGCCGGGCCGGCCGTGGCTCGGCTCACTTCGCCGATCCGTCGGTCGGAGCCCACGGGAAGACGGGCGATCGACGATCGTGGCTCTTCACGCCACTACGCCGTCACGCACTCGTAGCTCCGCCGCCGTGTCGCGGGAAACACGCCGCGGCGCTCGGCTTCCTCGCAGAGGGCATTCGGCCAGACCAGCTGCCCGCTGTGCTCGAAGTTGTTGGCCACACAGCCGGTGCGACAGCCGCTGCCGTGGATACACTCGGCGCAGATGCCCGGGTAGGCCTCCCTGTCCTCGAGCTGCTCGCGCAACTGGAGGATCATCGGGTGCGTAAGCCAGATATCGCGGACGCTGTCGGTGCCCAGACGCCCGTAGGTGAGCTCCGGGATGGTGCGTCCGATGCCGCAGAGGGCGATGTCGCCGGTGCCGACGATGCCCAGGATGCGATGGACGCCGCAGTCGCCGACGCGACCGCGGGTGCGCCATAGCTCTGCCGCCGGCACCAGCGCCGGTGGGACATTGAGGACGACGCCGACCTTCGCCTCCGGACGGACCTCCTCATCGACGTAGCGGGCCAGCGCCAGCGTCTCGTCGAAGTCGAGCGACTCGCCGCGCTCGTGCATCTCGATGCCGCGGCCGGTCGCCGTCACCGGGTTGAGCTTCACCGAGCCGGCGCCGCGCTCTTCGGCCAGACGGACCACGGCGTCGACGTCGTCGCGGTTGCCGCGCCAGACCGCCATGATCAGCTGCACGTTCTCGTAGCCGGCCTCGACGAGGTGGTCGAGGCCGCGCAGGGCCCGGTCGTAGGCGCCGTGCACGCCGCGGAACGCGTCGTGCTCCTCCCTCGTCGGGGCGTCGAGACTGATCGAGACGAAGCCGACGTTCGACTCGTCCTTGAGGAACCGCGCCAACTCCGCAGTCAGAAGGGTCCCGTTGGTCTCCATGTCGAGACCGAGGCCCTCCTCGGTGAGGAACTCCACGATCTCGCGATAGCGCGGATGGAGCATCGGCTCGCCGCCGGTGAGCTTGCAGTTGGCGAGGCCCATCGGGCGCGCCTCGGCGACCGCGGCCCGCAGCTCGTCGACGTCGATCACCTCACCCGGGTCGGGCTCGCCGTCCACGTACCGGGGCACGATCCAGCAATGCTTGCAGGCGAGATTGCAGCCTGCCGTGAGGTAGAGGTAGAAGGCGCGCAAGGGCGGCACGCCCTCGGGCAGGTCGAGCTCCTCCATCGAGGGCACGGCCGCGGTGCCCTCTTCGAGGACCTCTTCCTCGGGTATCGCCGGATCACAGACTGTCACACGCTCTCCTTGTGTGGGATGGTCGTACGCCGTGGCGAATGCTCACATTCGGTCATTCGTCTACTCGCCGGGCAGCCACATGGCTGCGGTAGCAGAACTCGGTGTCGGCGGCGTTGAGCCGCCCGGTACGGGCCATGACGGCGGCCGGGCAGCCGCCGGCGCAGAAGCCGGTGTACTCGCACCCCTGGCACTCAGGCAGCGAGTCGAGGGGGATGTGTCGCCGCTGCCGCAGGACGTTGACGGACGGATGATGCAGCCAGGCCTCCTGCAATGAGTGGGTGCCGACCGTGCCCATCGTGAGCTGGGGCAGCATGTTGCAGGGGACCATCGTCCCGTCGTGGAGGATGGCCATCTTGGAGAAGGCGCCGCCGCAGGAGCACAGCGTGCCGCGGCCCGGGGTACCGGTCTCGCCACGGGCGACGGCCTCGTCGATCTCGGCGTAGTGGTGAGCGGCAGCGAGCGGGCCGGCGCTGGCGCTGATGCGGCCACCGTAGTGCTCGTTCATCTCGGCCAACAGGGTCATCGCCCTGGCGCGCTGCTCGGGGCTGAGCACGACGCTCTCGCCGTGGCAGCGGGCGGTCCCCATCTGCTCCGCCTCGTTGGTGGAGAAGCCCGAGAGACCGACGTCCTCCAGCAGCAGCTCGGCGATGGCCGGAAGGTCCTCGACGTTGTGGGCGTTCACGGTGACCCGCACCGTGACCGGGAAGCCGGCCTCCTTGAGGAGTCGCAGGCCGCCCAGCGCTCGGTGGAAGCTCCGCGGCGGACGGCTGCGGTCGTGGATCTCGGCACACGAGCCGTCGATCGAGACCTGGATCGAGTCGAGACGCTTCCGCCGCTTGCCCTCCTCGAAGGCGGCGATCGTCTTCTCGGTGATCAGGGTGCCGTTGCTGAGGACGCTGTAGCGCAGGCGGCTGGCGATGAGGCCGTCGATGAGCTCCCACAGGTCGGGACGCGTGAACACCTCGCCGCCGGAGAGCGTGACCCGCTGCACGGCCAGGCCGCCGAGCTCCGCGAAGGCGGCGAGCCAGCGTTCAGTCGGCAGGTCCGAGAGGGCGACCATCTCGTCGGCGAAGAAGCAGTAGCGACAGCGCAGGTTGCAGCGGCCGGTCAGCGAGACATCGACGCTCTGCGGCGCCGTCGCGAGGCCCGGCGGCGGGACTGTCGGGTCCATCAGCCACGTCTCCCGAACGTGTGCTGCCGACGGCGCAGAGTCGCTCCCCTGCGCCTTCTCGCCGGCCGCGATGCTCGTTCGCACCTTCAGACCGCCGAGACGAAGTTGTCGGGTATCTCGTCGAGGAACGCTCGCACGTCGTCTCTCGCCTGGTCGATCCCGACGCCCTCGAACGTCGTGACCAGGTGCTCCGCCAGCTCGTCGACCGTGCGCGGCTCGGCGAGCGCCCCCCAGAGCTCCACTCCCGCCGCGTTCACGATGGTGACCTCGTCGGCGTCCGGGTCGTAGAGCAGCGTGCCGCCCTCCTCCTCGCGCATCGAGACCTCCCGATTGGCGATGTACCTGGAGGTGTCCGGACCGGACCCTGCCTCTGCGACCATCTCTCACTCCTCCCTGCGGAGCCCCTCAGGGACCCCTCCGAGTCCGTCCATTCTGTCACGCACGGGCACTGGCGGGCGCGGGGCCCGGGGCAGCACCCGGTCCGCGGTCTCCACTCCGCCCGTACACGGCCACTTCGCGACCCACGAAGCCGCCTTCTTCGAGCGCGGAGAGCACCTCGTCGACGTGCGTCGCGGCGTCGGCCGGGACGTCGTCCCAGGTGGTCGCGAGCGCCGCGACGATGCGCTCGGGAGTGCGATGACCGTCGATGAGTCGCCAGATGGAGGCGGCGGTGGGATTGAGGGCCACGCTGCGGGCGCTGTCGAGGTTCACGAGGACGAGCCAGCCGTCGTCGCTCGGGCGGCAGGCGACCGCGGGATTGGGAATCGGTACGTCGTCGCGGGGAGTCTCGATCTGCGGCGTGCGTACCATGGTCGCACGATATTCACCCAAAGGTCGCTACGACAAGCATCGGTGCGGCGAGAAGATGCCGCGCACCAGTTGGCCACCGCCGTCTCACCGCCGTCTGTGCGGCTCGGGTCAGGCGCCCGGCGACCGCCCGCCGACCCTCTCCCGCCGCTCGCGGCCCAGGGCTTGACCGTGCGCCCGGCCGATTGTGTAGTCTCCAGGTGCCGAGACGCCCTCACGCCCGCCGACGGGTCGACCCAGCCCGGGCCGCCGCCGGCCGGCTCAAAGAGCCCCTGAAGGAGGCCATCCATGGCGCAGGAAGTGGACTTCGAGAGAGCCCTCCAGGTCGGCCGGCCGCCCAACGTCGCCGCGCTGTTCCCCAACTCGAAGGCGCTCATCGTCAGCGGCAAGGCCGTCGACCGCGCCATGCGGGCGAAGGGCAAGGCCGTCACCATGGCCGCCAACGGGCGCAACATCTTCGTCATCCGCGGCGTGCTGCGGGCGGCCCAGCGGGCCAACGCGGCGCTCATCGTCGAGATCGCCAAGTCCGAGGGCGGGCAGAAGGCCTACTGCGCCGTCGACTACTGGGACATCACCCGTATCGTCGACGCGCTCTGCAACGAGATGGGCATCACCGTCCCGGTGGCCGTCCACGCCGACCACTACGGCATCAAGAACGACGCCGACCTCGCCCAGGCCATGGTCGAGATCCCCACCATGTTCCAGGCCGGCATCACGTCCATCGCCATCGACGCGTCGCACCTGCCCAACGACAGGAACCTGCTGGCTAACCTCGCCGTCAACCCGCTGATCCCGGCGTGGGCCGGTCTCGAGACCGAGGTCGGCGAGATCAAGGGTTCCACCGGCCTCTCCACTCCGGACGAGGCGCTCTTCCTCATCAAGGGCCTCAACGCGCACGGCATCTTCGCCGACTGGATCGCCCTCAACAACGGCACCACGCACGGCATCGAGGAGTCCGATGCCGGCATCCAGGTCGGACTCACCGCCGAGATCCACGATGCTCTCACCCCCTACGAGGTGAGCGGCGCCCAGCACGGCACCTCCGGCAACAGCTCGGAGCGACTCCGCGAGATCGCCGGCAAGACCCACACCACCAAGGCCAACGTGGCCACCGCCCTGCAGATGATCTCCTGGGGGCTCGAAGTCAACGACTACGGCAACGCCCGCCTCGACGACGACGGCAACTTCATCAAGGTGGAGGGCGAGGGCGTCACCGAGGAGATGTGGGCCGAGATGGTCGCCTACGCTGACGACAAGGGCTGGAAGAAGGGCGACTACAAGAAGCTCAACCTCCCCTTCGAGAACAGGCTGCTCGCCCAGCCGGAGGACGTCCGCGAGCGGATGGCGCAGCGGGTCGAGGATTTCACGTACGCGATGCTGACGGACGTGCTGAACGCGGCCGACACGGCGCCGCTCGCCGTCGAGGCGATCCTCGCGGCGGGGTCCTGCGACCTCGGACCCAAGGCGGAGCGCATAGAAGACCCGGCCGAGTGGACCGAGGCGAAGATCGTCGAGCGGGCCGCGACCCTCGACACCGACAAGGGCGCCGCCGGCGACTTCGATGATTGACCACCGGAGGTTGCCAGCGCCGGAGTGCCGGCCGGCACTCCGGCGCTCCCCACCGCAGGCGGGTCAACGTGAGGTGCGCCGCAGGTTCACCTCACACTGACCGACGGAGGCGGATGGCGAAGGGAGCGCCGGCAAGCGCCTCGCTCGTTTCGCCATCTCGCCTCTGCGGTAGGTTCCCTGCACCCGCGCACGGCGGTCACCCGAGCGACCGGAGGTACGGAAATGTCCGACAGGGTGCAAGAGATCCTCTCCTGGTACGACTCCGACAACCCCGGGGTCAAGGCGAACCTGTACCGGATGCTCGACCAGGGCACGCTGGCCGGCACAGGCAAGATGGTCATCCTGCCGGTCGACCAGGGCTTCGAGCACGGACCCGGCCGCAGCTTCGCCCCCAACCCGGCCGGCTACGACCCGCGCTACCACTTCCAGTTGGCGCTCGATGCCGGCTGCAACGCCTACGCGGCGCCGCTCGGTTTCATCGAGGCCGGCGCCGACGAGTTCGCGGGTCAGATCCCCCTCATCCTCAAGGCCAACAACAGCGACTCGCTCTACGGCGGCGACGACCCCTGCCCCGCCGTGACGGCCACGGTCGACGACGCCCTGCGCCTCGGCTGCAGCGCCATGGGCTTCACGATCTACCCGGCCTCCGCCGAGCGGAACACCATGTACGAAGAGCTGCGCGAGATGGCAGCCGAGGCCAAGGAGGCCGGCCTCGTCGTGGTGGTCTGGAGCTACCCGCGCGGCAGCGGCATCTCCAAAGCCGGCGAGACGGCCGTCGACGTCGTCTCCTACGCGGCCCAGATCGCCGCCCAACTCGGTGCCCACATCATCAAGGTCAAGCCGCCGGCCGAGATCATCGAGCTCAAGGCCGCGAAGAAGGTCTTCGACGAGCAGAAGATCCCCACCTCGACGCTGGCCGACCGCGTGAAGCACGTCATCCAGTCGGCGTTCGACGGCCGCCGCATCGTCATCTTCAGCGGCGGCGCCGCCAAGGGCGTCGAGGAGGTGCTGGAGGAGAACCGCCAGACGGCGCTCGGCGGCGGCTTCGGCACGATCATGGGCCGCAACAGCTTCCAGCGCCCGCACGACGAGGCCGTGAAGCTGCTGCACGAGGTCATGGAGATCCATCGGACGACGTGGCCGAAGTGAACCAGCGCCCGGCGGGCGAACATCTCGCCAACGTCGCGGCCAACCTGCAGCTGATCGCCGACCTCTCGTACGGCACGCTCACGCTGGCCGTAGTCGGTCCGACCGGGGCACTGGAGGTCGTAGCCGACGCGAGGCCGATCACGGCGATGTCGCCGCGCGCCGGCAGCCGCGCCGGCAAGCTCCTCGACCGTGCCGACGAGCCCGAGGCGTACGAGGCGCTGGCACATGACCGCTGCGTGCCCGCCGGGCGGGCACGCTCCGCGCACGGCCTCGCCTACACGACCTCCGCCTGCCCGATAGGGTCGCCGGAGGTCATCGCCGTCGTGCTGCGCGACCTCACCGAGCAGATGAGCGGCGCCGCGGGCCGCATGGAGACGGCCTTCATGGCGGCCGCCGAGGAGCTACTTGCGATGCTGCGCCGCGGGCCGTACAGGAACGTCCGCGACGGCCGACCGTTCGCCACCACGCGCAGCGCCGGCGACGGCGTGATGCGGGTCGACGCTCACGGCCGCGTCGGCTACGCCTCGCCGAACGCCGTCAGCATCATGCGGCTGGCCGGCGTCGAGGGCCGGGTCACGGGGCGCAGCGTCGTCGAGCTGCCCGGCGGCAACGTCGGCATCTCCCCGGTGCTCGGCGCCCAGGAGGCGCTCGCCGTCGCCGTCGAGGCCGAGGTCGCGGAGCGCGTGCTCGGCTACCGGACGCTGGCGGTCGAGAGCGGAGGCGTCGTGCTGGTCGAGGACCTCACCCAGGCGCGGGCCCGTGAGCACGAGATCCGCGTCAAGCAGACGACCATCCGCGAGATCCACCACCGGGTGAAGAACAACCTGCAGACGATCGCCTCGCTGCTCCGCATGCAGGCACGCCGCAGCGAGCACGCCGAGTCGCGACGGGCGCTCTCCGAGGCCATCGAGCGTGTGTCGTCGATGGCCGTGGTGCACGACATGCTGGCCGGCTCGGAGGGCGAGCGCATCGATTTCGCCGCCGCCGCCACGACCATCGTCGATCTCGTCCGCCGCGGACTGGTCGGCGAGGCGCAGGACATCGCCATCGACGTGCGCGGCGAGACCGGCGTCGTCGACGCCCGAGTGGCGACCGCCCTGGCGATGGCGCTGGCCGAGCTCGTCCACAACGCCCTCGAGCACGGCTTCGAGCCGGGCGCGCCGGGGCGCGTCGAGGTGCGGCTCTCTCGCACACCGGACTCGCTCGTCGTGACGGTGCGCGACGACGGCCGCGGCCTGCCCCCCGACTTCGACCCGCACCGCTCGGCCAGCCTTGGCCTCACCATCGTGCGGACGGTGGTCGAAGACGACCTTCGGGGTACGCTGTGCTGGAACGACGCCGCGGAAGGCGTGGCGGAGCGGGGACCCGGGCGGCCCTCCGGCACCCGGGTGACCATCGACGTGCCGCTCGCCGCAGAGCGGGACGCAGCAACGGGCGAGGTGGGATGAGAGTCGTCATCGCTGAGGACGAGGCCCTCATCAGGGTCGACCTGCAGGAGATGCTCGAGGAGGACGGCCACGAGGTGGTCGGCGCGGCCCGCGACGGCGTCGAGGCGGTCGAGCTGGTCCGGGAGACCCGGCCCGACGTGGTCTTCCTCGACATCCGCATGCCGCGCATGGACGGTATCGAGGCAGCCGACATCATCACCGGCGAACGCCTCGCGCCGGTGGTGATGATCACCGCCTTCGCCGAGTCGGAGCAGGTCGAGCAGGCGTGCAGGGCCGGCGCCATGGGCTATGTGACCAAGCCGTTCACGCGCAATGATGTGGTGCCGGCGATGCACGTAGCCGTCTCACGGCACACTGAGGCAGAGGCGCTTGCGAAGGAGGTCGCCGACCTCAACGAGCGCCTCGAGACGCGGACGATCCTCGACCGCGCCAAGGGCGCCCTCATGGCCAGGGGCCTCACCGAGCCGGAGGCCTTCCGCCGCATCCAGAAGACGGCGATGGACAAGCGGCTCTCGCTGCGCGCCGTCGCCGAGGCCATCCTGCTGGCCGAAGAGGTCGACGGCTGAGACCGAGAGCGCGACGAGGGGCTTGTCGGAGGCGAGAAGTCTGCTATCCTAGCCTTCACCCGGCACGATGGCGTGCCGAAATGGAGATCGACGCGAGCAACGACGCTCGTTCCGCCCAGCGTGGCGGAGCGGGCGTTTTTCGTTTCTCTGGAGAGGAGGCCGACCGGCATGCAGGACCTGGCGATGTTCTGGGGATGCACGATCCCGGCCCGCTTCCCGTTCATCGAGAAGGCCACCCGGCTGATGCTCGACGACCTCGGGATCGAGCCGACGGAGCTGGCCGGCCACACGTGCTGCCCCGAGGGCGGTCTCGTCAAGGACCGCGACCCGGCCGCCTTCACAGCCGTCGCCGGCCGGAACCTGGCGATCGTAGAGCGCGCCGGCTGCGACGTGCTCACGCCGTGCAACGGCTGCTACGCGACCTTCCGCGAGACCGCCGCCCACCTGCGCCGCGACCGGGCCGCCCGCGACGGGCTCAACGGGCTGCTCGACGGCGAGGACCTCGAGTACCGCGGCGGTCTGCGCATCCTGCACCTCGCCCAGTGGCTGGCCGACACGCTCGGCCCCGACCTCGTCGCCCGGCGGGCGATCGTGAGGCTGCGCGGCCTGCGGATCGCCGTCCACTACGGCTGTCACCTGCTGCGGCCGCAGCCCGCCGTCCGCTGGGACGACCCGCTGCGGCCGCGCAAGGTGGAAGACCTCGTGGGCGCCCTCGGCGCGACCATAGTCGACTATGAGACCAAGCTGCAGTGCTGCGGCGGCGCCCTCGACCGGATCGGCGAGCGACAGGCGTGCCTCTCGATGGCCGAACGAAAGCTCCGTGACCTGCAGGACCATGACGTCGACGCGCTGGTCGTGGTCTGTCCGAGCTGCTTCCAGCAGTTCGACCTCAACCAGGCGGCGCTCCAGCGGTCCGGCGCCGAAGTCCACGTCCCGGTCCTCTACCTCTCCGAGCTGCTGGCGCTGGCCTTCGGTCACACGCCGGAGGAGATCGGTCTCGGGATGCACCGCGTCGACACGAGTCCGTTCCTGGAGAAGTGGGAAAGGCTGCGAGGAGGGCGCGAGCGCGTCGCGGCCGCGTTCGACCTGCCGCTCGTGGACGTCTGCGCCGATTGCGCCGCCTGCCGCGACGACTGCCCGGTGGCGGCGGTCGACGACTCGTTCCGGCCGACCGACCTCGTCGCCCGCCTGGCCGCCGGCGACCTCGACGGCGCCGTCGCCGACCCGCAGATCTGGAAGTGCGTCGGCTGCCACACCTGCCGCGAGCTCTGCCACTCGGGCATCGGCCTCGAACACGCGCTCGGGACGCTGAAGCGGCTGGCGGCGGCCGGCGGCCTCGTGCCCGGCAGCGCGGCCATCGCCTACGACGGCCTCGTCGAGAAGGGCGTACTGGGCGCCCCCAAGGAGCGCGCCCGGACGAAGCTCGGCCTCGGACCGCTCCCGGCAACCGACGCCGAGGCCGTCCGCCGCCTCCTCGACCTGCTCGACCACGCCTCGTCGGACCTCGTGGAGGTGCGGCGATGACGCGGCCCCGCTACCGGGAGGAGGCGCCGTTCAAGATCCACGGCGGCTGCGGCCTCGTCGGCATCTGCGACCTCGACGGCGCCCGCAGGGGTGCGGAGCCGGCCGTGCGCGCAATGGCCGTCCAGCGCGAGCGCGGCAACGGGCTCGGCGGCGGCTTCAGCGCCTACGGCATCTACCCCGAGTACGCCGACCTCTTCTGCTTCCACCTCATGTACCACGACGAGCGGGCCAAGACGGAGACCGAAGCCCTGCTCCTGCGCGATTACCTTGTCCACCACGCTGAGCCGATCCCCACCCGCCCGGCGGAGGGGATCGTCGAGCCGCCGCTCCTGTGGCGCTACTTCGTCGACGCCGGCCACGCCCGGCTCGAGACCCTCGGCCTGTCGGTGGAGGACTACGTCGTCGCCACCGTCATGCACATCAACGACGCCGTCGACGGCGCCTTCGTCGCCTCGTCCGGCAAGGACATGGGCGCCTTCAAGGGTGTCGGCTACCCGGAGCAGGTCGCCCACTTCTACCGTCTCGAGGAGTACGCCGGCCACACCTGGCTGGGCCACAGCCGCTTCCCGACCAACACGCCCGGCTGGTGGGGCGGCGCGCACCCGTTCGCCCTTCTCGATTGGTCGGTCGTCCACAACGGCGAGATCTCGAGTTACGGCATCAACCAGCGCTACCTGGCCGGCGCCGGCTATCGCTGCACGCTCGGCACCGACACCGAGGTCGTCGCCTACCTCTTCGATCTCCTCGTTCGGCGGCACGGTCTGCCGCTGGAGCTCGCCTGCGCCGCGCTCGCCAGCCCCCTGTGGAGCGAGATCGACCGGCGTCCGCCCGAGGAGCAGGCGGTCCTGCAGGCGCTGCGCTCGGTCTACGGACCGGCGATGCTCAACGGCCCGTTCGCCATCGTCGTCGGCTTCAACGGAGGCATGGTCGCCCTCAACGACCGGGTGAAGCTGCGGCCGCTGGTCGCCGGCCGCCAGGACTCCACGGTCGTGGTCGCCTCGGAGGAGAGCGCCCTGCGCGAGGTACTCGGAGCGCCGGACGAGGTCTGGGCGCCGCGAGCCGGCGAGCCGGTCATCGTGCGGCAGCGGCACGCCGCCGAGCCCGCCGCCGGCGACGACACGGCCCCGCGCGCCGCCGCGCACGCGGCCGCAGAAGCGTCAGCCGGATCGGCGCGCCCGGCGGGAGCGGCCGCCGGCGCGCCGACCACAGGAGGGGTGAGCTGACATGCCGGCCACGCTCGTCCAGCCCGACTTCCGGGTGCGCATCGACCGCGACGCCTGCCGCGAGTGCGGCCGCTGCGTGCAGCAGTGCGGCTGGGGCGTCTACACGTTCGACGAACGCCCCGTGCCCGACCACTCGAAGTGCCGCGCCTGCCACCGCTGCGTGACCTTCTGTCCCGAGCAGGCCATCACCGTCGAACGCAATCCGCTGGCCTACCGGGAGAACGAGGCCTGGGCGCCCTCGCTGCGCTCGGCCATCTGGCGTCAGTCCGAGACCGGCGGCATCATGCTCACCGGCATGGGCAACGACGCCCCCCTCGGCTCCATCTTCGACCACCTCGTCCTCGACGCCTGCCAGGTCACCAACCCGTCGATCGACCCGCTCCGCGAGCCGATGGAGGTGCGCACCTACCTCGGCCGCAGGCCCTCCGCCCTGAGCTTCGAGCAGGACGGCGGCGGCTACCGGCTCAGCGATCCGTCGTTCCTGACCACGTCACTCCGGCTCGACACCCCCATCATCTTCTCGCCGATGAGCTACGGCTCCGTCTCGCTCAACGTCCACCGCTCGCTGGCGCTCGCCGCCCAGGAGCGCGGCATCCTGATGAACACCGGCGAGGGTGGCCTGCATCCCGACCTCTACCCCTACCAGGACAACGTCATCGTCCAGGTCGCGTCCGGCCGCTTCGGCGTCGACCCGCACTACCTCAACCGCGGCGCCGCCGTGGAGATCAAGATCGGACAGGGGGCCAAGCCCGGTATCGGCGGCCATCTGCCGGGCGAGAAGACAGACCGGGCCGTCTCGACGACCCGCATGATCCCCGAGGGGTCGGACGCCATCTCCCCCGCCCCCCATCACGACATCTACTCGATCGAGGACCTGCGGCAGCTGATCTACTCGATCAAGGAGGCGACCGACTACAAGCCGGTCGGGGTGAAGATCGCGGCTGTGCACAACGTCGCCGCCATCGCGGCCGGCATCGTCCACGCCGGCGCCGACTACGTCTACCTCGACGGCTTCCGCGGCGGCACCGGCGCGGCGCCGTACGTCATCCGCAACCACGTCGGCATCCCGCTGGAGGTGGCCGTGGCGGTCGTCGACCAGCGGCTGCGCGACGAGGGCATCCGCAGCAACGCCTCGGTCATCGCCGCCGGCTCTATCCGTTCCTCGGCCGACATGGCCAAGGCGATCGCGCTCGGCGCCGACGCGGTCGCCATCGGCTCGGCGGCACTGGTCGCCCTCGGCTGCCACCTCTGCCAGGGCTGCCACACCGGCCGCTGCAGCTGGGGTCTGACGACCCACAGCCCGGAGCTGACCCGGCGCCTCGACCCCGAGTGGGGCGCCGAGCACCTCGGCAACCTCGTGGACGCCTGGACGCATGAGCTCAAGGAGCTGCTCGGCGCCCTCGGCGTCAATGCCGTCGAGTCGCTGCGCGGCAGCCGCGAGCGGCTGCGTGCCGTCGGGCTCGACGCCCAGACCTGCGAGATCATCGGCGTGAAGCCGGCGGGGCTCTGAACGAGCCGGCGAAGGAGGACACCATGACGGCTTCGATCTTCACCGGTCCCGCGACCTCGCCGCTCGCGGCGCACGCGGCCGCCGCGGCTCCGGGTCCCGCCGGCACACAGGACGCCACTCCCGCCGTCGGCGCCACCGGTGCGACGCGATCCCCGGCGGCGGCCGCCCCGGTCGCCGCCTGTCCCCGCCCCATCACCGGCCACCTCCACGCGGCGCCCGGCCTGACGACCACCGGCGACGTCGCCACCCTCGAGTGCCGCGACGTGCACTACGCCGACGTCAACGACGCCGTGCGGGCGGCCATCGGGGCCGGCGCGACGACCGTGCGCCTGCGCGGCATCAACGGCCAGCGGCACATCGCCACCGGCCTGCGCGGCGAGGCGCGCATCGAGGTCGACGGCGTCCCCGGGCAGGGCCTGGCGATGTTCATGGACGGGCCCACCGTCGACGTGTCGGGCAACGCCCAGGACGGCGTCGGCAACACGATGAACAGCGGCCTGGTCGTCGTCCGCGGCGACGCCGGCGACGTGGCCGGCTATGGCATGCGCGGCGGCCGGCTGTTCATCGCCGGCGACGTCGGCTACCGCGTCGGCATCCACATGAAGGCCTACGAGTCGCAGCGGCCGGTGGTCGTCTGCGGCGGCACCGCCCGCGACTTCTTCGGCGAGTACATGGCCGGCGGTCTGCTGGTGCTGCTCGGCCTGGGGCCGCGTCGCCACGACGCCATCCTCGGCACCCATGTGGGCGCCGGCATGCACGGCGGCGAGATCTACGTGCGCGGCGAGGTCGCCCCCCACCAGTGCGCCGCCGACGTCCGCGCCCGGCCGGCGACCGACACCGAGATGGGCGCGCTGCGCCCGACGCTCGACGAGTACTGCGCCGCGCTCGGCATCGACCCCTACGCCGTCGCGAGCGGCGGCTTCACCCGGATCGCCCCGGTGAGCAGCCGGCCCTACGGTAGCCGCTACGCCAGCCTCTGACTCCTGCCCTGGGCCCTCACGTCGCCCGCCCACGCACTCCTCAGCGTCGAGTCCGGGCGCTCCTCAGTGCTCTACCGCCCGCTGCACCAGCGCGTTCACCGGCAGCTCGAGCAGCTCGGCGATGCGCGCCTTGGCCTCCAGCGGGCCGGGATCGAACGGGTGCGGCGTCTCGGCCTCGAAGTAGCGACCCAGGCCCAGCTCACCGCGCAGCTCCTGCATCGCGATGGTGTCGGCCAGGTCCACCGGCGTCACGCCGAGCTTGTCGGCCACGTACCGCTTCGCCTCGGCGAGCCGCATGCCGCGCCCCATCTGGAGCCGCGCCACCAGGTCTCCGGCGGCGCGCAGGCCGTTGAGGCCCGAGGCGACGGCGTGGGCGATCGGCATGCCGAACAGGTCGCCCGACCCCACCTACAACCCGTCGCACTCGAGGATGTCGACCATCGCCCGCGAGCAGCGCGAGACGGCGTCGATCGGCGGGAACCCCGACATCGGCACCCCGCCGACCCCCATCCCCACGTTGGGATGGACGGGGATCCTCGCCTCGGCCATGCACGGCTTCATGAAGGTGAGCGCCCGGGCGACGTTCCAGGCCACCGTCCTGCTCGTGTTCACGTTCACGGCCGGGCCGAAGATGGTCGCCCCGGCTTCCTCCACAACGCGCTGCTGGCCGACCGGCTTGAGCCCGGCCAACCGGGTGCCCCTGTACTCCAGCTCGCCGTGCAGGCCGAGGACCATCTCGTTGGCCATCCCGACCATGATGCCCATGTCGGGGTGGCGCTCGTGCAGCACTTCGACGGCCCGCAGCGTCGCCAGCAGGTCGGCGTCGCCGGCGGCGCCGGCGGTGTCGATGTTGATGCCGTCGGCGCCGGCCTCCCACAGCGCCTCGGCGACGCGCACCATGTCGTCGACCGCCATCTCGAGCGCCTGCTCCTGAGACGCCCGCGCCTCGTCGATCTTCATCTGCGGCAGCAGCTCCGACCAGTTCGGGCACGGCCCGTCGGGCTGCGAGTACCGACCGAGATCGGGCTGCGCCCCGTAGTGGACCGGGATGACGAGTCGTTCCTGCGCCTGCTTCATCGCCTGCTGCTCCTGCGGCACGATGGTCTGCACCGCCGGGAACGAGTAGTCGACGTGGTAGAGCTCGCAGCTGTCGGCAGAGAGGTACTGCTGGTAGATCTCGAGGCCCTCGATGCGGGAGCCGATCTGCGGGTCGCCGGTGCCGTCGTAGGTGAGCACCACCTCGCTCCCCAGCGGCACGCCAACCACCCTGGCGTCGTCCGCGAAGAGGTCGAGCAGGTGGTCGAGCTCGGCCTCCTCGAGCGGCGGCGCCTTGGCGCGCCTGGCGCCCTGCGCGGTGCCGTCCTCGAGCTCTGCCCGAAGCTCGCTGCGCGTGAGGGCGGCGAGCGAGCCGTCGCCCATGCGGGTCGTGATCGTCGGTTCCACCGGTCCTCCTCGAGCTGTCCCGTTGCGGCCCGGTACCGGCGAGCGCCGGCGGGCGGGCCGCTGGCACGCTAGCATCGCCGTCCGGGCGCTCGCCGTCGCGGCGAACAAGTTCGGTCAAGAACAGCCCACCTTGCGCGCAGCCGCGACCTGGACTAGGATTTCAGTCACTCAGCTAACTGACTGCTCCCGCGCGGTCGGGCCCGTGCGCCTTTCGGAGGGAGGCGATGTCACTCCAGCAGCATGCGGTCGACCGCGAACGCCTCTCCCGCCACCTCGTGGAACTTGTCGATGAGGTCCTGGACGGAGAGCTCGCTCTTCTGCTCGCGGTCGATGTCGAGGCAGATGTGCCCGGCGTGCATCATGACGAGCCGGTCGCCGTAGCGCAGCGCCAGCTCCATGTTGTGGGTGACCATCAGCGTGGTCAGATGGTGTTCTTCGACCAGCTCGCCGGTGAGCTCCATGATGGTGGCCGCGACCTTGGGGTCGAGGGCGGCGGTGTGCTCGTCGAGGAGCAGCAGACTCGGCTCGACGACCGTCGCCATCAGCAGCGACATCGCCTGCCGCTGGCCGCCGGAGAGCTTGTTGACCTCGGCGCCGAGGCGGTCCTCGAGCCCCATGTGCAGGCGGCCGAGCTGCTCGCGCATGACGTCGCGCCGTTTGTGGGTGACGCCGCGGCGCAAGCCGCTCCGCTTCGTCCGCATGAGCGAGATGGCCAGGTTCTCCTCGATGCTCATCGACGGCGCGGTGCCGGCCCGCGGGTCCTGGAAGACGCGGCCGATCGCCCGGCTGCGGACGTGCTCGGGCTGCTTGCTCATGTCGCGCCCGCCGAGGATCACGCTGCCGCAGGTGAGCGGGTAGTGCCCGGCGATGACGTTCAGCAGCGTCGACTTGCCCGACCCGTTGGAGCCGATGATGGTGACGAACTGGCCGGCGGGGACCACCAGATCGATGCCGGCCACGGCCTTGACCTCGTTGGCGGTGCCCGGGAAGAACGTCTTGCCGACGCCCTGCAGCTCGAGTGTCGCCGGCTCGCTCATTGCCGCACGATCTTCTTGCGCACGGTCGGGAAGGCCAGCGCGGCCACGACCAGCACGGCCGTCAGGAGCTTGAGGTCCTGCGGCGCGATGCCGAGGCGCAGGCTGCCGGCAATCAGCAGCCGGTACACGATCGAGCCGCCGATGACGCTGAACAGCACCCAGCCGATGGAGCGGATGCCGAAGATGACCTCGCCCATGATCACGCCGGCGAGGCCGGCGACGATCGTGCCGATGCCCATGCCGACGTCGGCGAACCCCTGCTGCTGGGCGACAAGGGCGCCGGTGAAGGCGACCAGTCCGTTGGCGAGCCCCAGGCCGACGATGCGCGTGACGTTCGTGTTCGTGCCCATGGCGCGGATCATCTGCTCGTTGTCGCCGGTGGCCTGCAGGCAGAGGCCGAACTCGGTGTGCAGGAACCAGTCGATCAGGTACTTGACGATGATCGCCAGCAGGGCGAGGAAGAGGATCAGGTACCAGCCGCTCATGCTGAGATTGAACCAGTCGGCGATCTTCTCGAAGACGCCGTCGACGCCGAGCAGCGGCGTGTTGCTGCGCCCCATCACCCGCAGGTTGACCGTGTACAACGCCGTCATCGTGAGGATGCCGGCCAGAAGCTTGGGACCGTAGTTGGTGGAATCGCTCTCGCCGCCCTTGAGGACGAGATGCAGGCCGCCGGTGACGAAGCCGGCGCAGATGCCGGCGCCCACGGCAGCCAGCGTGGCCAGCCAGGGCGAGTACCCGTGCACGAGGAGCGTCGCCGCGACGGCGGCGCCGAGCGGCAGACTCCCGTCGACGGTGAGGTCGGGGAAGTCGAGCACGCGGAAGGTGATGAACACCCCCAGCACCATGAAACAGTACAGCAGGCCCTGTTCGAGCCCGCTTGAGAGGATGGATTCCACGTCCGGCCGCTCCGCTCTCAGGGAGCCGGGGCCTCGTGAGTCCCGGCTCCCGGGAGTCTATCGCGGGCGCCGCGCCGGTGCCTCAGCACGCGGCGCGCGCGTCACGCGACATGGCGCGGGGTGGCGGCGTCTGCCGACGCCGCCACCCCGCCGTGACTCAGTAGGTCTCCTGCGCCTCGTCGAGGAGCTGCTGCGGAAGGGTCACACCCATCTTCTCAGCAGACTCGGGGTTGACGGCGAGGATCAGGTTGCTGGCGAACTCCACCGGCACGTCGGCGACCGGCGTGCCCATGAGGATCTTCGCCGCCTGGGCGCCGGCCTGGCGGCCCAGGTCCTCGTAATTGAAGCCGAAACCGGCGGCGGCGCCGCGCTTGACGCTGTCGGTGTCGCCGGCCAGCAGGAGGATGCCGTTCTCCTGGCAGACCTTGACGATGGCCTCGAGGCCCGAGACGGCGGTGTTGTCGCCGATGACCATGATGGCCTGCACGCGGCCGACCAGCGACTCGGCGGCGGCCTTCACCTCGGCGGTGGAGCCGGCGGTGGCCTCGACGAACTCGTACCCGGCGGCCTCGGTGTCCGCCTTGGCCTGCTCGGCCAGGAACACGGAGTTGGACTCTCCGGCGTTGTAGATCATGCCGACGGCCGTAGCGTCGGGAACGAGCTGGACGAGCTGCACGATCGGCTCGGCCGGCTGCATGTCGCTGACGCCGGTCACGTTGGCGTCCGGCTTCTCGGCGTCGGCCACGAGGCCGGAGCCGACCGGGTCGGTGACGGCGCAGAACACGATCGGGATCGTGTCGCTGGCCTTGACCATGGCCTGGCTGGTCGGCGTGGCGACGCTGAAGACCAGGTCCAGACCGTCGGCGGCGAACTTGTCGGCGATGCTGGTCGCGGTCGCCATGTCGCCCTGCGCGTTCTGGAGGTCGTAGGTGACGTTCTCACCCTCGACATAGCCCTCGTCGGCCATGACGGCCTTGAAGCCCTCGATGGCGGCGTCGAGAGCCGGATGGCTCACGATCACCGTGATGCCGACCTTGGCATCCTTCACCTCGGCCGCGGTGGTCTCCTCGTCGGCCGGTTCCTCGTCGTCGCCTCCGCAGGCCGCGACACCGAGGCCCAGGGCCAGAGCGAGCGCGAGCACCGCGATGAGCGCGATGAGCTTGTGTGCGAGACGCATTTTTCTCCTTTCCCCCTTCGAGCGGTGTCGCATTGTAGTGTGGAGACCACCCGATTCACAAACTGCAACCGCATCTCTATGCAGCATAGACGCATAGTCCGACCAAGGAGCGTCCGATGACCGACGGCCTCGACCTCTCTCAGCGCGAGCCGCTGCTGCCGCTTGCCAGCGACTCGCCGCACCAGTTCCACGACGAGGCGCACCTCGACCGGTACAAGGAGGCGACCCTCCACATCCTCGAGCACACGGGCGTGAGGTTCGAGTCGCCGAAGGCGCTGGCCCTGCTGCGAGAGCACGGCGCCGCGGTCGACGACGAGACCGGTGTCGTGCGCTTCCCCCCCGACCTGGTCCTCAAGAGCATCGAGGCGGCACCGCGCGACTTCGTCCTCGGCTCCCGCGACGGCTCCTGCGACCTCGACCTCTCCCTGCCGCAGAGCTACTGCTGCAGCAACGGCTCCGGCACCGAGGTGATCGACTGGCACGACGGCGAGCGGCGGCAGTCGACCGAGGCCGACCTTGCCGCCGTCACCCGGGCCACCGACTACCTCGGCACGCTGCAATACTGGTGGCCGACCGTCGGCGCCAACGACCGCGGCGCCACGCACGAGCTGCACGAGTTCCGCATCGGCTTCGAGAACACGGTCAAGCACCTCCAGGGCATGGTGCAGGGAGAACGCCTCGCCCGGTACGCGGTCGAGATGGGCGTCGTCATCGCCGGCAGCGCCGAGGAGCTCCGCCGGCGGCCGGTCATGAGCGACCTGATCGGCACCGTCTGCCCGCTCGTCAACGACAGGAAGGGCATCGAGGCGGCGCTGGTCTTCGCCGAGGCCGGCGTCCCCGTCGTCACCGTCTCGATGCCCAGCTACGGGACCACCGCCCCGGCGACCCAGGCCGGCACGCTGGCCATGGCCATGGCCGAGGTCCTCAGCGCCACCGTGTGCATGCAGCTCGCCCACCCCGGCGCCCCGACCATCGGCTGGCTGCTGCCGGTCTACGCCGACCCGCGGACGGCGGCCCTGGTCACCGTGCCGGTCGAGAGCCGCGGCCGGCTCCTGCCCACCGAGCTCGTGCACCACTTCGGCCTGCCGGCCATGGACGGCTTCGGCGGCACCGACGAGGACCTGCCCGGGACCTGGCTCGGTGCCACCGAGACGGCCCACTCGCTCATGATCGCGGCCGCCTCCAAGGCGGAGCTCATCACCACCGGCGGCCTGACCGATCGCTACCAGCTCTTCACGCCCGAGCAGATGATGCTCGACGCCGATATCTACCGGCGCGCCGCGACCGCCTTCCGCGCCCTGCCGGTGGGCGACGAGGAGTTCGCCCTCGACGTCATCGACGACATCGGCCCCGGCGGCCACTTCCTCGCCCACCGGCACACGCGCCGTCACCTGCGTAGCGCGATGAAGCGCTCCATCGGCCAGGAGATCGCCCCCGACGGCTCGAGCTACCGGGACGCGGTCGAGGTGGCCCGCGAGCGGGGCATCGCCCTCCTCGACGACTACCGCCCCGAGCCGCTCGACGAAGGCAAGGCGGCGGAGCTGCGACGCATCTGTGCCGCCGCCGACGCGGAGCTGCTCGGCTGAGCGCTCAGCCGCGGTCGATCGCCAGCGGCACTCCGGTCAGCCCCAGATGGCGGTCGGTCGACCAGATCTCCGTCACGCGGCGGGCGCGACCGAGGTGCAGGCCGACCGCGTCGGCGAGCGTCAGGTCCTGGTCCGCGAAGCGGCGCAGGAGCGCGACGGCCGCCGCCTGCTCTCGCGGTCCGACGGCAACGATGCTCAGCGGGGTCATCGACTCGACCATGGCGAGGAACTGCAGCGCCTTGCCGCGGTCGTAGCGCCGCAGGAACCAGCCGTGCCCCTCGGCGATCACGAGGGTCGTCGTCACGAGCGGGGGCGGGTCGGCGAAGAGACGGCGGAACAGCGAGTGGTGGCTGTCTGAGCGATCCGCGAACGCGATCAGGGCCGACGTGTCCACATAGACCCGAGGCCGCCGTGTCGCCGGGTCCTTCCGCGAGTCGTCAGTCCTTCTGGCCATAGACCACGTCGTCGAGGGAGCGGCTCGAATCCGGGTCGCCGCTCTCTACCATGCCGGCGTAGTGCATCCAGGGCCGCGACCGGTCGGCCGGGAGCGCGTCGCGGACGGCTCGCCGCACGAACTCGGCCAGTGAGATGCCCAGACGCGCCGCCTCCGCCTTGGCGGCGTCGTAGTCCTCTCGCGACAGACTGATCTGGGTGCGCAGCATGATAACAGTCTGACGGATTCTGTTATCACTCACAAGTGAACGTGGAGCTTCCGGCGCGAGCATGGGTCCATGGTACGGACCGCCCGCCCGCGCCGGAAGCGTCCGGCGGGCATCGCCGGTCGACGATCAGCAGCGCGGCGGGATGACGATGCGCATACCCCCGTCCGCCTGCGACGCATCGCCGGGGATCACATGCCGACGCGGCGCTTGAACCGCTCCACGCAGTTGATGGGGATGCCCAGCGTCTCGGCGATGTTGAACTTGGCCTCCATCATGCCGGCCTCGTAGGGGTGCACGTTGGTGGTGGCGGGCAGCGTCCCGAGACCCTTCTCGAGGCGGACCACCTCCATCGCCACCGGGTCGGAGAGCTCGACCGTCGAACAGCCGAGCTTCTCGGCCACGTAGGCCTTCGCTTCGGGGAGACGCATGCGCCGGGTCATCTGCATGCGGGCGACCAGGTCTCCGGCTGCCCGCATACCGCCCATGCCGGCGGCCTGCGTGTGCGACCCCTCCATGCCCATGGGGTCGCCGGTGCCCGCCTAGAACCCGTCGATTCTGAGCAGCTCGACGAACGCCTTGGCCGCCCTGGAAGTCGCGTCGGCCGGCGGGTAGACGTGCATCGGCACCGCCCCGACGCCCATGCCGACGTTGGCGTGGACGGGGATCTTCGCGAGCTCCATGCAGGGCTTGATCATGGTGATGGCGCGGGCGATGTTCCAGGCGGTCGACTTGCCGCTGTTGATGTTCACGCAGGGTCCGTAGATCGAGGCCCCGGCCTTCTGGACGAGCTCGATCTGCTCGGCCGGCCACATGCCGGCCAGCCGCCGGCCCTCGAAGGTGACCTCGCCGTGCATGCCGATGATGAACTCACCGGCGATGCCGATCTCTATCCCGAGGTCGGGGTAGCGCTGGCGCAGCTTCTGGCAGGCCTTGAGGGCGGCCAGGAAGTCGCAGTCGCCGGCCGCCCCGGTGGTGTCCATGTCGATGCCGTCGGCCCCGGCTTCGACGAGCTGCTCGGCGACGTAGATGATGTCCTCGACGAGCATCTCGGCGGCCTCTTCCTGGGCGGAACGCGCCTCCTCGATGCGGCCCGCTCCGAGCAGCTCCGACCAGTTGGGGATCGGCCCGTCGGGGGCCGAGTAGCGCCCCAGGTCGGGCATCGCCCCGTACTGGATGGGGTTGGTGCACAGCGCCTGGGCGGTCTTCATCCACTGCGCCTCGTGGACGGCGTTGGTCTTGACCGCCTTGTAGGAGTAGTCCATCTGCCACAGCTCGACCACGTCGACCCCGAGGACCTGCTCGTAGATTTGCAGGTCGGCGCCGACGCTGCCGATGTACTTGGTCCCGGTGCCGTCGTTGGTCAGCACGACCTCGTCGCCGATGTCGACGGCGGCGAAGCGGGCCGAGGAGGCGTAGATGTCGAGCAGGTGGTCGAGCTCGGCCTCGGTGAGCGGCTCGGCGCCGGCCCTCTCGGCGGCCATCGTGGTGCCGGCCTCGAGGTCGGCCCTGATCTCGCTGCGGGTCATCTCGATGAGCGACCCGTCTCCCATGCGGGTCGTGATCTTCGCTTCCACGGGGCCTCCCTGTGACGGATGGGTGACGGCGGCCTGCCGTCGGGCGCCGCCGGCCGACGGATCCGGCGACCTTGTGCACGATAGCACAGGCTATGTCGAGTTTTTTCTGCGCGTAGGTCGTCCCCCCGGCCGCAAGAGGTGCGTGCCGGCCGCCGACCGCCACGCGGCGGTCGTCCTCCGGCGATCGAAGGCCGCGGTCAGCCTCCCTCCCGGAGCTCGTCCATGTGGAACGGCGCGCCGTGGCCGGGGTAGACACGCCCGGTCTCGAGGCCCCGCAGGCGGGCGACCGCCATCCTGAGGTCGCCGGGGTCGTCGACCAGCGTCGCCGGGCGCGGCCGGCGACGGTTCTCCAGCACGTCGCCGCAGAACAGCAGATGCTCATCGGTCAGCACGGCCACGGAGCCGCGGGAGTGGCCGGCCAGGTGCAGGACGGTCGCCGGCAGCCCGTACTCGTCGAGACGGTCACCGTCGTGCAGCAGGACGTCGGGCGCGAAGCGATCGTCCTTCCCGAGCCGGAAGAGCGGCATCACGACCCCCGCGACCGCCTTCTTGGCCGGATGCAGTCCGCTCCGCGTCGCCATCATGTCCCCGCCGGCAGCGGCCTCGAGCTCGCCTTCGTGCATGGCGACCGGCGCCCCGAGACGCTCGCGCAGGAACGCCGCGTTGCCGACGTGGTCCGAGTCGGCGTGCGTGATGACGATCAGCCTCAGCCCTCCGGGGCCGCAGCCGGCGGCCTCGATCGCTGCCACCACCTCGCGGCGTTTCCGCGCGAAGCCCGAGTCGATCAGCACCCACCCCTCGTCTGCGGGGACGAGGTAGCAGTTCACGCCGCCGGCCTCGATCCGCACGACCCGGCGTCCGTCGTCGCCCCGCGTACCCGCCTCCTGCGGCCCGCCCGTCATCGACCGGCTCATCCCCACTCCTCCAGCATCGCCCATATCTCCGCCGCGCGCTCCTCGTCCGGGTCGACACAGGCCGGCACCGCGGCGATCTCTTCGATGTACTCCGACGGGAAGCGGTGGTAGACGGCGCCGGCGACCACGAGCCGGATGTACCAGTCGTACGGCCGCAGTTCGGGGTCGATGTGTCCCGGCTGGGCGAGATAGGTCGTCGCCTGCACGACCTCATCGCCCACGCGGACTTCCAGCGGTGCCCGCTCGTAGCCGGCTCCGCAGCCTTCGTAACCGTCGAGCAGCGGCCAGTCGTCTTCGTCGAGCGCGTAGAGCGCGCCGTAGACCCGGCCGCGGCCCCGCGGCGCGTCGCACTTGGCGCTCCCGTCCATGCCCACCTTGTGGAACGCCAGCCGCCGCCCGGGGACGGAGCCGGTCGCGACCAGGCGGGCCGACGCGATCCGCCCGCCGATCCGGCGCGGATGCAGGTTCGAACCGTACGCGAAGCAGAGCGCCGGGCTCACGACCCCGCTCATCCCTTCCTCCCGATCACTACCAGCGTCGGCGGGACCGGCGCGGCCTCGCCCCCGTCGGCCCCGCCGGTGAGCGACGGCAGGGCTCGCACGTCACGCAGCCCCTCGCCTTCGAGCATCGAGACGAGCTCCTCGTCGGTGTAGGCCTCGCTCGTCATCGCCCAGTGGTCCACCTCGCCGGTCTGCGCATCGACCACGTAGAAGCGCTGCGTCGTCGACCGCCGTACCTCGTCCCAGTACCCCTCGCTCAGGCACAGATGGGCGCGCGGCGAGAAGAGTCCGCCCTCGTCGCCGCAGGAGTACCAGGTACTCGGAGCCCGCCCGCCGCCCTCGACGGTGGCGGCCCGCTGGGGCTCCAGGAGGAGCAGGCCGCCCGGCTCGAGTGCCGCGGCCGCCTTCTTCACGATGGCCCGCGCCTCTCCCCGCCGGAACACGTTGAGCTGGCCCCAGAGCATCATGACCAGACCGAAGCCCCCGCTCCCGGGCCGGAGCTCGGCCTCGCGCACGTCCTCGAGGCGGTACACGCAGTCGAGGCCCTGCCGGGCGGCCTCCTCGCGGGCGTGACGGATCGCCGCCGGCGCGAAGTCGATGCCCTCGCACGAGTGGTCGAGCCGTGCCAGGCGGCTCGTGTACAGGCCCGGCCCACAGGCGAGGTCCAGCACCCGTGTCGGGCGGCCGTCGAGCAGCGTCTCGTCTATCCACGCGACCTGGCGGTCGACGATCTCCGACCGCCGGCTGGCCAGGTCGTGCTCCTGCGACAGGTGCTCGGCCAGCATCCGCTCGCTGAAAGCCGGGTCGTCCCAGGGGAGGTTCTCGCCCTCCGCCCAGGGTTCGGGCGGCATCGCGCGGGTCACGATGTCGCGGAGCGTCAAGGGACGCCCGCCGTCAATCGGCGTCGATGCTCCGCGCCCGTCGTCCATCGAGGTGCTCCTCTCCGTCACCGGAACTCGGCGCTCTCGACGGTGCAGCGGAAGAACTCGCCCTCCCTCTCGAAGCGCGGCTCGCCGAAATACCAGCCGGCCCGGAGACGGGTCGGGATCGTGACGCCCTGGAAGGTGCCTTCGCCCTCGACGACGGCGCCGAAACGGACGTAGCGATGGCCCTCCCCGTCCGGGTCGCCCCAGCGCTCGAGGCTGACGCCGTGCAGACGACCCGCGGGATCGACCGCAAGATCGAGCTCGACCTCTTCTCCGGCGACTGGGAAACGGGCGCGGACGTGCGAGACACCGCCGACCCCGGCACGAGAGACCTCGGCCGCCTCGCCGTCGTCGCGCCTCGGCTGCCCGGCTCCCGATCCCGATCCCGATCCCGATTCGACCGTCCGCCACTCGACGTCGTCGCCGCGGAACGCGGAGGGCAGCCAGAGCATCTCCGCCGCGAGCCGGCCCGCCGCCGAGCGTGTGACGTCGGGACCGGAGGCGGTCAGCACCGGGATCAGCCCCAGGAGCTTCCAGCGCATCTCGCCGTGACCAGCCGCCAGCGCGTCGAAGCCGCGGACCGGGAGACCGTACATCCGCGCCGTGGCATCCCAGCGCATCTGCCGGTCGCGACGGAGCACCTGTTCGGCCCGGAACGGCAGCCACCGGCCGAGCTTGATCTCGCCGCTCATCCGCAGGCGCACGGCCGCCGCCGACGGCGTCTCCGTCGGCACAGCGCGATCGAGGTACCGTCGCGCCGCCGGCGGGAGGCCGGAGAGCGGCGCGGCCTCAGCGGCGCCCGGCGCCGACTCCCACAGCTCGTCGATGGACGGTACGTCGTGCACCGGCTACCCGTTCGCTCCGACGTCGTCGGCAGATCGCCGCACGGCATCACCGGAGCCATCGACCACGGCCACGAGCTCGAAGAGCTCGACGACGAGCAGCTCGTCGTCGAGCAACGGCTCCCCCGGACGCTCCGCTCGCCAGGCGACCCGGTGGTCGGCCTGGAAGCGGGCGACGTCTTCGCCGTCGCCCTCGCCGCGCACAAGGCGCGGGTCGGGATCGCCGAACGATGTCTCGAACACCTCGGTCACGCGGATGACGCAGCGGACCGGTCCACCGCACTCGGAAGCGCCGCAGAGATCACCGACGCCCTCGTGGACATCGGCGAGCTCCTCTTCGTCGTACAGCGACCTGAACCCGCAGGTGGCCGTCTTCGTCCCGTCGATGACCTGCTGCACGAGACCGGCCCCGACTCCCCCGTCGCCGGGCCACCCGAACTCCATCCGCCGCGTCGGTAGATCCACCTGCCGCCTCGTGCCGCCGTCGGGTCGCGTCACGCGACCGCATCCAGCGTATCAGCCTCGTCCGGCAGGAGAGAGGGACGCGGCGCGGCGCTCGGACCTCAGATCAGCAGGTCGATCGCCCGCTGCGTCTCGGCCGGGTCGCGCGAGAGCACGAACCCCGAGACCACGACCGACCCGTCCTCGCGCGCCCACTCCACCTCGACGATCGGGCGCCGGGGCAGCCAGCGTCCCGCCCACCAAGAGGACCGGCTCAGCCGCACCGAGGTGATCCTGTGGCGGGGGACGCGGATCGGCTCCTTCGTCATCAGGCGCCTGAACGACAGGCCCTCACCGTCGATCGCCCATTGCCCGTTGCCGCGCGCGAACAGCCCCCTGGTCCGGACCCGCCCGCGGCGCTCGTCGAGCGTCGCGATGTAGTAGCCGCTCCCCTCCATCGGTCACCCGCTCCCCGGCCGTCGCCCCGCGTCGGCCACGACCACTCCTCGGCCACGACCACTCCTCAGTCGCGGCCCTCGTACTGCCTGTACCCTACCGCCAGCCAGCCGAGCGCCGCGCGCACGGGCCCGATGTCCGGGAGGCCCGGGCAGACGTCCCGCTTCAGCCCGTCGAACAGCGCCGTCTCATCCGCCAGCTCACCCTCGTGCGCCGCGTACCAGCGCCACCACGCGTCGAACGTCGCCACCGCCTCGTCAAAGAATCCCGCGGCCTCCGGCCCCGAGATGCAGCCGAAGTGGGACAGGGTCAGGCGCTCGAAGGCGCACTTCCGCAGCTTCTCCATCGAGGCGAGGAACGCCCCGGTGTCCCAGCACGGAGGCATGAAGGGCGGCAGGAACGCCGTGTCGCTGGTCTTGTAGCCCGGCGCGTCGCCGAGATGCAGCATGCCGTTCCGCTCGTCGAGCAGGGCGAGATGGCCGGCGCAGTGCCCGGGCACGGCCAGCACCCGCAGCGACCACCCGCCGAGGTCGACCGCGTCTCCCTCCCGCAGGGGCGTCACGCCGGAGACACTCGCGAACTGCCCGGCGCCGTAGTCGTCGTTGAAGGAGGCGTCGGCCAGCAGCGGCACGGCCTCCACGAGCGCCATGACGTCGATCCTCGCGCCGCGCCGCTCCGCCTCGCGACGGAGGGCCGGTATGCCCTGGGCGTGATCCCAGTGGGGGTGGGTGACGACGATCACGTCCGGCGGGAAGGCGTGCAGTGCGTCGAGCTGCTCGATCAGGCGCTGGGCCTCGGCCGGCGCCCCGGCATCGACAAGGCACGTCCTCTCGCCCTTGATCAGGAAGACGGCGGTGATGCCGCTGTTGCCGCCCATGCCGGTGTCGATGAGCGTGGTGCCGGCGGCGATCTCCCCCGGTCGTCTCCTCGCGGTCACGTCCGCCTCCTCACGCCGGCCCCGGCCCGGTCCACGAGCCCGCCTCCATGCCCGCCGTCGGTCGTCTCGTCGCCGAGACGCGGGCATCCAATCGAATCGGCAGCCGGGCCCCGGAACGTGAGCCGCGGCCCCTGGGGAGGGGGCCGCCACGGCATGAGCGGAGCCCGCCCGGGGCCGACGTTCGGGCACGCCTCCGCGGACCGGAAGAGGTTTGGACCGGCGGGCGCCTGCGGTAGGTCAAGGAGCAGGCGGCGTGGTGTGGCCGAATGGACCGCCCGGTATTCGATAAGTCCGCATGCGCATCCGCCGATGGTCGGAGGCGCCGTCTTTGGGTCCGGGTCAGTGCTCCGGCAGTGGAGGAACGATGGTGCAGGACGGCCAGACCGCCAAGGTCCACTACAAGGGCTCGCTCGACGACGGCTCGGTCTTCGATTCTTCGGAAGGGAAGGAGCCGATCGCCTTCGAGATGGGCGCCGGCGAGGTGATCCCGGGATTCGAGGTCGCCGTGCGCGAGATGGAGGTCGGCGAGACGAAGACCGTCCAGGTGCCGCCGGCGCAGGGCTACGGCGAAGTGCGCGACGACATGATCGCCGACATCCCGCGGGGCCAGTTCCCCGACAGCATCGAGCCGAAGCCCGGCATGATGCTGCAGATGCGCACCGAGGACGGAGCGCTCCCGATCGAGGTAGTGGAGGTCGGCGAGCAGACCGTCAAGGTCGACGCGAACCACCCGCTGGCCGGCAAGGAGCTGACCTTCGAGCTCACCCTGGTCGAGGTGGGCTGACCCCGGCGCCCGACCGCAGCAGTTCGCGCAGGCGGTCGAAGAAGCGGTCCCTCACCGCCTCGACCCGCAGCGCCTCCACGTGGTCGAGGACGGCCGTGTCCTGCTCCCGGAACCGGCGCGGCTCGACCTGCAGCGCATAGGAGTTCGGCTGCTGGTCCCAGAACCAGTCGGGCGAGCCGAACTGGACGTACTCCGGGTCGAGGTCGGGCACCGCCGAGAGCGAGTCGAGCAGCGCGGCGCCCGCGGCGTTCCGCTCGACGCAGAGCGCCAGGTAGGCGAGGCGGTACGTCACCGGGCCCACGTCCTCGGCCGGCAGGGGGGCAAGGCTGTCGGGCTCGGGGCGGTCGCCGTACACGAAGTGCCCGTAGCAGCTCTGCAACGTGAAGCACCACGGCAGTCGCGCGAACCCGTCGACGACGTCGCGAATGGGCTCGTCGATGGCGTCCAGGCCGAAGTCGGCCATGACCCGCCGGCGGTCCTTCGCGTAGCGCCGATGCTCGACCAGCTCGCGGGGCGCTGCGAACGTCTCCACCTCAGCCTCCCGGAGGCTTCACGTACCACGGCTTCTTCCCCTCGAGGAAGCCCTCGACGCCCTTGCGGCGGATGGCGCGCAGGTTCTTGAGGTGCGCGATGCCGTGGTTTCCCTCGAGGAAGACCAGCTTCTCGCAGTCGGCGAACCCGTCGCACTCCCAGCACCCCTCGTACTCCCGTTTCGTGGCGCACTTCCGGATGGCGCAGAACGGGTTGCCGCCGCCGTCGCGGCACGCCTTGCGGCAGCGCAGCTTGACCATCGCCCCGAGGACCTCGTAGCACGCGTCGTACTCTTTGAAGGCGGCGAAGTAGGGCATCTCGGCCAGGGTCGCCGCCGTCTTCTCGTAGCGGTATGTCCTCAACTCCTTGCGCAGGTCGCGCGCCAGGTCGGCGATGGCGCCCGTGTGCGCCGGGCACTCGCCGCAGTACAGGCCGCAGTACGCGATCTTCTCGACTGTGTCAGCCATGCGTCTCCCTTCATGATGGCGGCGCCGCGCCGGAGGACCCCTTCAGGTGTCCGTCCGCGGGCCGGTCATCGGCCGCCCACCGCGTCGTCCACCGCCCCCAGCACCTTCTTCGGCGCGAACGGCGTCCTGTTGGCCATGACGACCGTCGCGATGCGTCTTGTCGGATAGAGCCGCATCTCGCTGTGGAACCCCGTACCGGCACCCTCCTCGAAGAAGAAGGGGACGCCGCGTCGTCTCTCCACATGCCATCCGAACGTCATCGGGATGTGCTGACCCAGCGTGTTCTTCTGGACCTCGAACAGCAGCTCGCGACCTCTGGTCCCGAGCAGCACACTCTCGTCGGAGAGCAGGTCGCGAAGGACCGCCGCGAACGCGCGCGCCGAGCCGAAGACACCCCCGAACGAGGGTCCGTTCGCGTACGTGGGCTTCACGCTCATCCAGCGTCCCTCGTAGCCTTCGAAGAGCCTGCCCCAGGTCACGAACCGCTTGACCACGTTCATCCCCGAGTACCTGGCCAGATAGCCCTTCGCCACCGGCGCGTCGACCGGCGGCCGGTAGCACATCTGCTCGCGGCCCAGCCCCAGCGGTTCGAACACCTCGGCTCGCATGTACGGCACGAACCCTCCACCGGAGGCGCCGGCGACCACCCGCCCCAGCAGCCAGTAGCCGATGGTCGAGTACTGGAACCGCTCCCCCGGCCGGAAGGCACGACGGCGGTTCTCCCTCAGCACCTGAGTGAGCGCCTCGTGCTCGTCGAACCCCGCGTGCTCCTCCGGGAGGTGCACCCAGCGCAGCGACAGGGGGTTGGGGATCCCCGACGTGTGGCAGAGGAGCTGGCCGATGGTGATGCTCCGGTCGTACGGGTGCTCGACGAACCGCGCCGCCTCGTCGTCGAGCGCCAGCCTGCCGCGTTCGACGAGCTGCAGCACGGCGACCGCCGTCAGGGTCGTGCTCATCGAGGACGCGGGCATGAGGTGGTCGCCGGAGAGGGCGACGCGGCCGGCGACGTCCGCCAGACCGACCGTGTGCTCGAAAAGCAGACCGCCGGCATCGACCGCCGCGTACTGGATGCCGGGCCCCCCGCGCGGCGTCGCATCGTCGAGCAGCACCCGCGCCGCCGGCGCGTCGGGCCGCGCGCTCCCGCCCGTCGCACCCTTGCCCACGCCTCCCGTCACCGGTCCGTGCGTCATCGTTCGAACGACCTCCCGCCGGCGTCCTCGAGCCATGCGTCGTCCTCGGAACGGGCGTCGTCCTCAATAGAAACGTCGTCCTCGAACCGGGCGTCGTCCTCGAACCGGGCGTCGTCCTCGGAACGGGCGTCGTCCTCGAACCCGCCGTCATGCCGGAGCGCCTCATACTCCCCGCTCCGCACCATCGTCCGGGCGGCATCGGTGTGGAAGTACTCGAGCTCGGGCTCGATGCCGACGCGCGGCAGGTCGAGCCGGTCGGCGTCCCAGCAGAGCGCCACGAGACGCGACGGCGGCGAGTTGCTGCTGGTGTGCCAACGGCAGGCCGTCGCCAGCTCGCGGAGCCGTTCGGCCGGCACCTCGACGTCGGTCTCCCTCCAGCGATGCGTCACGAAGTCGGCGGCGCGCGGGCCGTGGCCGGGGTCGTAGCCGTCGTTCTCGCGCAGGAAGTCGTGCGTGTAGGCGAAGAGCACGACCAGGTCCGGCTCGCATCCTTCGCGTACCGCCAGCAGCCGGCCGTTCCTCTCGACCCGACGCCAGTGCCTGAGACCGTGGATCGTCGATGTACCGGCCGTCGAACGCTCGAGCACGAAGCGCTCAAGCGCCCCCCTCATCGCCTCCAGTCGCCCGCTCACCCCGCTGCTCGCCCTCTCTCTCGGCCGTCCGTCGCCGCTCAGCCGGCCCGCGAACCGTCCGGCACCGGCCGCTCCGGCACCGCCAGGCACGGCGTGACACCGTCCGCGTAGCCGATGTCGAACAGCATCCCCTGCGAGAACTCGCCGGCCAGGATGCTCCTCGTGTGATCGCCGAAGTCGACGGTGAGCCGCATCAGCTTGTTCGATGCCTCCACCTCCGCCACGGCCATGATCGTCCCGACCCGGATGTCGAGGCGCTCGAGGTCCTCGAAGGTGATGAGCTCCTTGACCGGCGCTGGCTCCATGCTCCCGCCTCCACTTCCCGGGTCGCCGTCGGGCCGCGCGACCCTACGCTCCCTCCCCGACGCTACCTCCTCCTGAGCAGCCGCCACAGGGCCGTCAGGACCGCTCCGGCGGCGACGCAGATCGCCGCGACGATGAACAGCTCTCCGGTAGGCCCCACCGCCCGCGCGATCGTCGATGGACCCGCCGCGGGCTCTCTGCCCGCGAGCCGCTCGACCACGCTCCAGGCGTTGAGGAACTCCGCCCGCGTGCCCAGCAGGTAGTCGACGAGCACGAACACCCCGAAGCACACTGCGGACAGGACGAGGAAGAGACCGATGCTCCTCACTGCGGCCACCCCCCACGACTGCGCTCCCCCGGGTGCCGTTCCGGTCGACACCAACTCTCCCGGGTACGTTCCCACAGCGCCCGCCGTTCGAATCCCGGCAGTTCTCTATCACCATCCCGCGTCGTAGGTGCCCTCCGGGTAGAGGAAGGCGGCCTGAAGCTGGAAGCCCCAGTCGTCGACGATCGTCCACTCCTCGACGACCCTGCCGTCCGCCAGACGGAGCCACCCCATGGCAGCGATCTCCGCGTAGCGCTCCGTCGCCGGATGCTCCGGCAGGTCGCCGGTGAACGTGCCGCTCTCCGTCCAGCGCACGAACACCAGGTCACCGGCGGCGCGGATGTCGTCTATCCGCTCCGTCCAGTCGGGGAAGGCCGCCCGCCACTCGGCGACGGCCCTCCTGAGCTCCTCCCTGCCGACCGTGTCGGGAAGGGACGCCCAGTGCTTGACGTACTCTTCGCCGACGAGCTCGTCGATCGCCGAGAGGTCTCCCTGCGACCAGACCTCGTCGTGCAGCCGCCGGACGACCGCGATGTTGACCTCTTGCCCCACTTTCCCGCCTCCCGCTCTCTCGCTTCTGGACCGCAGCCCAGATCCGGATCGCGCAGGACGGCAACCCAGACCCGGCACACGCAGGTCCGCCGCCCGGACCCCCGCTCAGCAGCGCCGGACTCCGGCGGGCCGTGCGTCGCGTCAGCGGCTGAACCCGCCCCAGGTCGTCAGGTACGCCACCCCGTCGTCGCCGAGCGTCGTCCGGACCTCGTCGCTCGGCTCGCCGTAGACGGTCATCCGCGTCTGCTCGAAGCAGGCCGCGAACCTCTCCGCGAACGCGTCGCCGAACGCTCGCATGTGGAGCATCACGGCCTCCGAGTCGGCGTACCGCACATAGACGTGGCAGACGCTGCCGTCGGAGCTCAGGAACCACTCGTACGCCAGCGTCCCGAGCTCCTCTCCGGTCGCCGCCGCCATCTCCTCCATCAGGGCACGCCCCTCGTCGAGCTTCCCCTCGCGGATAGCGACTTCGAGGACCCAGGAGACCGTCTCAGGCATGCCTGTCGCGCTGCCTCGTCACCGGCAGAACCCTCCCCACGTGCCGACGTAGGTGACCCCGTCCTCGCCGATCATCGCTCGCAACTCCGCGCTCGGCTCGCCGCAGAGGGCGAACGACGCCAGTTCGAAGCAGTCGTCGAAGCGGGCCGCGTACGTCTCGTCGAAGGTCCGCGTGTGGAGCACGGCGGCGGCGGAGTCCGCGTAGCGCTCGTAGATCTCACAGGTGCGGCTGTCGGCTCCAAGGAACCACTCGTAGACCAGCGTCCCGGGCTCCTCGAGGGTCGACGCCACCAGTTCCTCCATCAGGGCCCGAGCGTCGTCGAGCCTTCCCTCGCGTACCGACGCTTCCAGGATCATCGTCACTGCCTCAGACATGGTTCTCACCCTCCCCTTCGATGACTCGTATTCCGGTGGACAGTCGCCCCCACCGACAGACCTGCCCGTCTCAGGGCAACAACGGCTGGTCGTTGGTGACGCAATGGATGCCGCCGCCGTTGCTCCACAGCGTGCGCGCGTCGATCATGTGGACATCGCGGCCGGGGAACAGCGACGCCAGGATGGCCTCGGCCTCCGCGTCGGCCTCCCGGTCACCCCACGCCATCGCCGCGACGAACCCGTTGCCGACCAGGTAGTTCACGTAGTTGGTCTCGCCCGGGCACGGGATGCGGACGACCTTCAGGCCGGCCTCCTCGCAGGCGGCCGCGAGGTCGCCCTGCGTCGTGGCGCGCCGCTCGGAGTCGGCGATGACGATGGTGTCCTCGGCGACGAACCGTGCCGTGCCGTCGATGTGGCCGACGGTCCCCTCGCCGGGTGTGTGCCCGTACGCCCAGATGATCGTGTCGAGCCCGAAGGTCTCCTTCAGGATCGTCTCGTGCTCGGCCCTCTCCATGCCGGGGTTGCGGTCATCCTGGCAGTCCCAGTTGAGCACCAGGGCGCCGGCGCCGTTGAACTCGAGGTTGCCCTTCTCGAGCACGTAGTCGGGATGACCGTTGACGGGGATATCGAGCTCGCCGGCCACGTAGGCGGGGATACGATCGTCGTTGTCGTACGGGACGTCGGCGCCGAAGTTGCCGCCCCAGGCGTCGAACCTGAAGTCCTCGATCCAGGTCGTCTCGCCGTCGGTCACGTAGATGGGGCCGTTGTCGCGCATCCAGGCGCTGTCGACCGGCACGACATGCCACGTGATGTTCGACTCGGGCACTCCCTTCTCGGCAAGCACCCTCTGCGCCTCGGCCTTCTGCGCCTCGCTGCTCGTGAGCAGATGGACCGGCTCGTACGCCTGCACGACCGCGATGATGTCGGCGAAGGCCGGGCGCATGCCGGCCTCGAAGTCCTCCGGCCACTGCATCCAGGTGGCGGCATGGGGCTCCCACTCTGCCGACACTCTCACCATCGCGACCTCCGTTCTCTCACCGGCGGGGGCGCCGCCGGCCGGCTCTGCGCCGTCACCGGTGCTACAGGCGACACACGTCACGCAGGCGACACACGTCACGCAGGCAGCGCCCGCCCCGCAGACGACCAGCAGCACAAGCGACCGTAGCGTCATGGGCACACGATAGCACCGGTGGCCGACGCTGGTGCCCCGCAGGCGAGTCACCTATCCTTTCCCCGTCGTGACGGCGTGTCCGGGGACCAGGCAAGACGACCAGCCGCGACTGGAGACGCCAACGGCGAAGAAGCCGAACAGAGGAGTGAGCTGCGTGATGGGATCCGTCGACATGACCTCCGACGAGCGTCGACCGGGGAGGGGCCGATGAAGGCGCTGGTCCGCGACGGCTACGGTCCCCCCGAGATGCTCGATCTCAGGGAGATCGAGACGCCGGTCCCGAAGGACGACGAAGCGCTGGTGCGCGTCCACGCCGCCTCGGTGAACGCCGCCGACATCGACTACCTCACCGGCTCGCCCTGGATCACCCGGCTCGCGAGCGGGTTCGGCACGCCGAGGAACCGCATCCCCGGGCTGGACGTGGCCGGCCGCGTCGAGCGCGTCGGCGAAGCGGTCGCCGGCCTCACGCCCGGTGACGCCGTCTGGGCCGACCTGACCGACCACGGCAACGGCGCCTTCGCCGAGTACGTCTGTGCCCCCGCGACCGCGTTCGCGCCCATGCCGGGCGGCGACGTGACGTTCGCGCAGGCCTCGACGGTGCCGCAGTCCGCCCTCCTCGCTCTCCAGGGGCTGAGCGGCAAGGGGCACCGCATCGCGCCGGGAGACAAGGTCCTCGTCAACGGCGGCGGCGGCTGCGTGGGCCCGTTCGCGATCCAGGTCGCCAAGGCCCGCGGGGCGGAGGTCACCGCCGTCGACAAGGGCGAGAAGCTCGACCTCATGCGCTCGGTCGGCGCCGACCACGTCGTCGACTACACCCAGGAGGACTACACCGAGCGCGGCGAGCGCTGGAGTCTCATCGTCGACGTCGCCGCCTTCCGCCCCATCCGCGACGCCGTGCGGTGCCTCACCCCCGACGGCGCCTACATCGTCGTCGGCGGCAAGACCGTCCGCTTCCTCCAGGCCCTGTTCGTCGGGCCGTGGCTGACGCTGACGGGCCGCAAGAAGAAGATGGGCATGCCGCCGTGGAGGCCGAACGACAGGGGCGGCCTCGACGAGATGAAGGAGTTGCTCGAGGCCGGAAGCGTGAAGCCTGTCATCGACAGACGCTTCACCCTCGAACAGGTCCCCGAGGCGCTGCGGGAGCAGATGGACGGCCGCACGCAAGGCAAGCTCGTCATCGACGTCCACGACGCGGACGGCACCGCCGGGACTCCCGCGTGAGTCACCAGTCCTGAACCCCGCCTGAGTCGTCTACCACTCGCTCCGGCGGCCCTGCATCACCGGCGGACGTTGTAGACGACCGGCATCTGCCCCTTCCAGCGGGTCCACGTCTCGTCGTCGGTGATCAGTTCGGCCATGAAGTGGGCGACGTTGATGCGGCTCGTCTTCTCCGGACCCGACAGAGGGCCGCTGGTGAGCGCCGGGTGCACGTCGTACTCGCTGACCTCGTCCTCATCGATCAGGGTGTCCGGGCGGACGGCGGCCCACTCGATCGCGCCGTCGTCCTGCCCGATGACGGTGCGCAGGTAGTCGGCGGCCTGCTCGTTGTCGGCCTGCGGCGGGAGGACCACGCGGAGGGTCCCGACGACGAGCCGGTCGAGGAACGGGATCCGCTCGTCGAGGTCGCGATTGCGGTTGGCGACAGTGTTCATGAGCACGTACTTGACCGGCATCTCCGGCCCGGTCGCCTTCACCGCCTCGCACAGCCGCCGGGCGGCGTCGGTCACGAGTCGGCGCGGCTTCCCGTACATCCCCCTGGCGGACACGTTGTGGCCCAGGCACGAGGCGACGGCGCCGCAGCCGCGCACCTGTTCTGCCATCTCGGCGTCGGTAAGCTCCAGCAGGCTCGCCTCTACCACCGACAGGCCGTCCCGCCCCCTCACGGAAACCGGCAACCTGTCGGCCGAGCGCACGACCGCGCGTGCCTCCTGTCCGCGGTCGAGCAACTGCTCCACCAGCAGCCGTCCGGTCGCCCCACTCGCTCCGACCACCAGCGTCGTCATCTTCCCCTCCATCACGTCGAACTCTCCACGGACGGTGCGACGACCGCCGGCCGCACCACCTCGACCATCGTCGTGTTGAATTTCGCCGGCTCGTCGACGAACGGCTCGTGCCCCGACTCCTCGAACCACACCAGCTCCTTGCGCGGCGCGGCCAGGGCGTCGAGGTACGCGACGCTGGTCTCGGGCGGCACCCAGCGATCGCGGCGGCCGAGCAGGAAGAACACCGGCACCTGGAGGACGGGCGCCTCCTCGAGGAGGTTCAACCGCGAGACGTCGGTCCACATGAGATCGAGGGAGAACCGGAAGCCGCGCAGCAGCCCCGGCACGTCGAGCGGCGAGAGCTCCGGGATGCAGATGAAGCTGCGGAGCATGTCGAGGAGCGCCCGCGGGCCGAGCTGACCCTCGAACCGCTGCAGGCAGCTGCGCTCCTTCCACAGGCTCTCGGCGTCGTACGGCGGCGGGCCCATGGCGCGCAGCTCTTCGAGGGCTTTGCGGTCGCCGCGCCGCTCCGCCTCGGCGACCGCGTACGCGTACGACCCCGCCTCGGCCGCCGGCCAGTCGCCGATCTGGCCGGAGCCGACGTACACCGAGACCTTCTCGGGGAAGCGGGCCGCGTAGAGGACGCCCAGCGCCGTCCCCCAGGAGTGGCCGAAGATGGCGACCCTGTCGGCGCCCAGGCGGCCGCGGACCTCGTCGACCAGCTCGTCGAGATCGGCGACGAACCGCTCGGCGGTCATCGACGAGGGCGGGATCCCCTTCCTGTACGACTTCCCGGCGCCGCGCTGGTCCCAGTAGACGAGGGTGAAGACCCTCTCGAGCGGCGCCAGGAAGCGGCGGAAGAACTGGGTCTCGGAGAAGCCCGGCCCGCCGTGCAGGAGGATCAGCGGCGGGTTCTCCACGCTCTCGCCGCGGATCAGCACCCACTGACGCATACCACCGAGCGTCAAGTAGCCGACCTCGGCGATGCTGCCCGGCAGGATCTGTCCCGCGGGGTCGCGGAACGGCGGCGTCGTACCGGGGCGGCTCATGACACGCTCCGCGGTGTCGTGCCGGAGCAGATCATGACGTACTCCGCGGCGTCGATCCGCCGGGACGACCGCCACCCGAGCCTCGCCCACCCACGGAGCCTCGCCGGCCGCCGGAGCCCCCTCGTATCTCCGCCGCCCGAGCAGTGACGAGCTTCCCGACCAGCGCCGCCGGCAGCGGTGCTTCGGCCGCGAAGCGGATGGTGCCCTTGGAGAGCTCGTAGCCCTCGAGCTCCGAGGCGTGGGCAGCGATCGCCTCAGGGCTCATGGGATAGAAGCCGCAGTGGTGCGTGAACCCCGCGTAGCAGGCCAGCGCCTTGCCGTCGAGCTTGAAGCCGGGGACGCCGTAGATGAAGGCCTCTATCGCGTCGGGCGCCGCGGCGCGGATCGCCTCACGGACCTGCTCCAACGCCCGTCGCTGCTGGTCCGGCCGGCCGGCGAGGTAGGCGTCGATGTCGTCGGAGCCGCGGTCGTCGGGACCGCACCGCCTCCGGCTCGGGGACTTCCTGGCAGTCACGCTCTCCCTCCCCCCGGTCTCCCACCGATCTCCTTTGACGCGAAGACCCTGAACGGCGAGAACCCGAGACGGGCCCACACCGCTCCGGCCGTCTCGTTCTTCGCCATGAACGCGACCTCGAGACGGCGCACCCCTCGCGCGAGGAACCAGCCCTCGAGCTCGGCGAGGAGCGCCCTCCCGACGCCCGCCTCACGGTGATCCGGCTCCACCCAGCAGACCGAGACCTCGCCGACCTCTCCAGGAGGCTTCACCGGCATGGCGCTCTCCCCCATCCGGCCCAGGATGCACCCGATCGGTTCCCCTCCCACGGTCTCCGCGACGAAGGCGGCCCTGTCGGCGGCCGTTACGAAGCTCCGCGACCACGCCGCGACATCCTCGTTCACCTGGTCCGGAAGAGAGGCGATGGAGGCATCGATGGAGCCGTCGGTCGTCTCGTGCTGCATGAAACGCACGACCCCGACGCACGCCTCCGCCAGGTACGCCGCATCTTCAGGTCCCGCATCTCGGACGCGCATCGCTGCTCCCGGTGGAGCCTCCACGCCTCGGCCACCCGCCGAGGCCTCAGCAGGAGTCTAGCGCTCCGCGCCCCTGCCGCGCAGCACGGCGCCGGCCGAAGCCACGACCGACCCGCCGCGTGGCATACTCTCTCCGCCGACCGCCGGACGGGGATCTGTGAGACCCGACCCTCGACCGAATGGAGTCCGGAGATGAGCCAGGACGCAGACGAGACGGCCGGGAAGGATGCGAAGAAGACGCCCGTGCGCCGCCCCGCTCGCGCCGGCAAGGCCGGCGGCGAGGCCGAGGTCCTGGCCGCCATCGCCGCGATGTCGGGAGCCGATCGCGCCATCGCCGAGCGCCTCCACGCGCTCGTCAAGGCGACCGCGCCGGCCCTCGTTCCCAGACTCTGGTACGGGATGCCGGCGTACGCCAGGGACGGCAAGGTGGTCTGCTTCTTCCAGAGCGCCGGGAAGTTCAAGACGAGGTACGCGACCCTCGGCTTCCAGCACGAGGCGGACCTCGACGACGGCCGTATGTGGCCGGTCGCCTTCGCCCTGACGGAGCTGACCGCCGAGGAAGAGACGCGGATCGGCGAGCTGCTGCGGAGAGCCGTCGGTTGACGGACCGCCGGTGCGCGGAACAGGTCCTGTCGCGCCTCTCGCCGGCACTCCGCGCCTCTCGTTGGCGCTCGGACCCCGCCGCTCCCCCGACCACGTCTCGAATGAAAGCGAGGACGCATGTTCAGAGACATGAGGCGCAAGAAGCAGCTGCTCCCGGAGGACGAGACGATCGCCATACTGGAGTCGTCCACCTCCGGCGTCCTGGCGGTGCACGGCGACGACGGCTACCCCTACGCCGTCCCCCTCAGCTTCGCTTATGAGGACGGCAGGCTCTTCTTCCACTCCGCGGTGACCGGCCACAAGATCGACGCCGTCGAGAGCGACGCGAGGGCCTCATTCTGTGTGATCGCGCAGGACGACGTCGTGCAGCGCACCTTCACCACTCACTTCCGCAGCGCCGTCGTCTTCGGCAAGATCCGGATCCTCACCGACGACGAGGAGAAGCGGCACGCCCTCGACTGCCTCGCCAGGAAGTACTCGCCCGACTACCTCGAGGCGGCGGACGCCGAGATCGAGGGCGCCTGGAAGAGAGTGTGCGCCCTGGAGCTCACCGTCGAGCACATGACCGGCAAGGCCTCGATCGAGATCGTCAAGGAGCGCGCGCGCACCCGGTGACACCTCATCGCTGCTCCGTCCCTCATCGCTGTTCCGTCTTCTGCCTCCTGAGCTGCTCGCCCAGCGACGACTGCATCACCACATCGCTCTCGCCGATCCTCCCCCGGCGTCGAGCGCTTCCGCGTGGCAGCAGCGGCACGACCACGGCGGCGATCGTCGAGCAGAGCACCAGAGCGCCGATCGCGATCAGCGGCACCCGGGCGGTGGCGAACGCCTGACGGGCCTGCAGGCCGGCCACCACGAACAGGCCGACCAGGGCCAGCCAGACGGCCACCCACAGCAGTGCCGACCAGCGCCGGTACTCCCAGAGCTCCAGCAACGAGGCGATCACACCGCCGCCTCAAGCGCTGTCTGTCGTGAGGTGGCGGTCGAACCACCAGAGAGCTGCCGCCACCTGCTCCTTCAGACCGTCTCCCGTGTCGAGGTCGATGTGGTCCATGCCCGGGATCTCGACGAACTCCTTGGGAGCTCCCGCGCTCTCGTAGAGCTCCCGGGCCAGCCCTATCCTCGCGACGTCGTCCTTCTCGCCGTGCACGAACAGAAGAGGCCTCGGTGACACCATGTGGACGACGGTCTTCGGCAACGACCTCAGCATCGCGTCGGCGCACTCGAGCGAGAGCATCGGCAGCCGGCGCTGGTCGCCGCCCTGATCCGAGGGCAGCGACTCGCTCTCGTCGCCCGAATCCAGCAGCGCGTAGCGCTCCCAGAAGGACGTCGGGAAGCTGATCACCTCGGTGATCGGGACCAACCTGGAGCGGCCGGTCGTGACACGACGGGCGCGGTCCTCCTCGATCTCCCGCAGGAGCGACTCCCACTCGGCGTCCTCCATCAGGGAGGACAGGAAGTCGGGCCCGTCCCCGGGCCCCGAGACGACGGCCACGCACCTGACCCTGCGCTCGTAGGCCGCCGCCGTGATCGCGACGGGGCCGCCGTAGCTGATGCTGTACAACCCGATCCGTCGCGAGTCCACCTGCGGGAACTGCTCGATGTAGGCGATGGCACAGAGTGCATCATCGACCCGCTCGGCCGGGAACACGTAGGGACGCTCCCTGCGGTCCTCGCTCTCGCCGCAGCCCGCGTAGTCGAAGGCGAGGACGACGTAGCCGGCCGAGGCCATGGCATCCGCCACCACCGGGAGGACCCTTTGCTTCTCGCCGGACAGACCCTGGCAGAGCACGATCGCCGGCATCTGGCGACCCTCGTCGACGCCGTCCGGCGCATAGAGATCCCCCGCCAGCCGCACGCCGTCCCCCCCGAAGAATGAGACGCTCTTCGCATGGACGCTGGGTGACATGTCCCCTCCCACCGGTCCTGCCTCCGGTCACTCCATAGATGGACGACTGGAGCGCTCGCCGGCGGGCACTCTGAACACGTAGATCGCCCAGCCGAGCGTGTCGCGCCCCCAGCGCAGGTGGGCCGCCCTGGCCTTCTCCACCCGCTCGACCAGCTCCGCCAGGTCCGGATCGTCTGGATGGGCGCGGGCGTACTCGGCCGTCGCGAACCACTGGAGGCCTTCGTACCTGTCCCAGTCGTCCTTGCTGCTCACGATCGTGTGGATGAGGTCCAGTCCCCGCCGCTCTCCAGCCTCTGCATTGGCGAAGTGGCTCCCGAAGTCGTCTCTCGCGACCTCCAGCGCCTCCAGGTAGTCGTCGGACGGCTCCTGCCGCCAGAACGGCTCTCCCACGATCACCGAGCCGCCGGGTCTCACCATGCTGACCAGCGCCTCAAGGGTCTCGCCGTGTCCCCCGTACACCCAACTGGCGCCGATGCACGACGCCACATCGAGACTGTGCGGCTCGTCGGGCCGGAAGTCCGCGCCGTCCATCTCGGTGAACGTGATGGCCGCGTCCGGTGCCCGCGCCCGGAGCCTCCTCTCCGCGTCGGCGATGTAGAAGGGAGAGATGTCGATCCCTGTGCCGCGAACGCCGTAGGCTTCGGCCAGGCGGATCAGGAACTCGCCTTTTCCACAGGCGATGTCCACCACTCGCGCGCCGGCCGGAAGACGCAGGAGCGCCACGAGCTGCGCCAGCTTCTCTTCGCTCGTGGGATCGCACACCACGTGTTCGCGATGAGTGATGTCGAAGAACTTCAATGTGTCCATGGATCGGTCCTCCGGTCCGGGGTGAGGCTTGTGCTTGTCACAGAAGCGCCCCTTGACCTCATCATGGCCTGCGGGCCGGGCCGCTCGAGGTGCCTGTCGGGCGGCCCAGCGCCTTGCGCATGGCCACACGCGGCATCGAGGCCAGCCCTCGCGCCGCCTCGGCCTCCAGTCGCGCCACGAGCTCGTCGTCGAGATCCTCAGCCGGCAGGAACCCGTAGCCGAGGCGCCGATAGAGGGGGCCGTTCCACGGTACGTCACGGTAGGTCGTCAGGGTCACCTCGGCGAAGCCGCGAGCGTCGGCCCAGCGTTCGACCTGTGACACAAGGGCCCTGCCCACGCCGCGCCTTCCATGGTCTGGCACGACGTCAAGTTCGGCGAGGTGCAGGCGTGCCCCCGACGGCTCGACGAGCGCGAAACCGACGCACTCGCCACTCGCGGCGAGCGCGACCCAGAGGTGACCGCGGGCCTGCGCCCCGGCAAAGACGGCGACGGGCGTCGTGTCGGCGAACAGCGTCGCCGGGACGTCGTACCCGCGGAAGAGCGAGGCAGCCGCGAGCTCGATGTGCGGCAACTCCTCGAGGTGGCCGGGAGCGGCTGTGGTGATCGTGTAGTCAAACGGTTGCAGCGTGAGCTCCATGGTCCGGCCAGCGTGGGGGTATCATCGGCAACGCTGTGCGTTGACCGACAGCATGCCCTTGTCAGTCCCCTCCCCCGCCATCGATCTCCGCCAACAGCCGGGCGCACTCATCGCGCAGCAGCGGCGCTTCGCGGACCGCGTATCCCCAGACGAGCCGGTCGTTGACGCTCATGTAGCCGTGGGCGAGCTGATTGCGGAAGTCGACGATGGTGCGCCCCTCGGTGATGCGCTCAAAGAGGCTGGGGGCGATGTCAGCGAGACAGTTGATGGCCTCGCCGATGATCATGAACTCCCGCTCGACTGCCGAGCGGGTCATCCGGCTCTCGAGGTAGGACTGCACATCGACGCCGGCGAGATCCGTGGCGATCGCATCGCACGAGACGACGATGTCCTCGACGAACGCCCGCGGTTCACGCTGCATAGAGCATCTGCTTCGTACGGTCGATCTCCGCACGGATGTAGCGGTTCTTGATGGCGTCGCTCATCACCAGATCGACATCGGTGCCGAGCAGCACACGCAGTTCGTCGAGCAGTCCGAAGTAGGCGTCGATCAGCTGGAAGGGATCCTGGTCTCCGAAGTCCGCCAGCAGGTCGACGTCGCTCTCACCGCCGCGGTAGTCGTCACGGATCGCCGACCCGAAGACGTCCATGCGCACGACGCCGTACTTGCGACACAGAGCTGCGATCGCCTCCCGCTTGTCTTCGAGGATGTGGACCACGGTGATACCTCCGCCCACATGCTACCCGGCCGGCGTGCGACTGACCACAGCCGGACTGCCAGCGGACCCTTGCGAGAGTCGGACTAGCGTGGGGGGCATCAGCGGCAACGCAGCGCGCTGACAGCCTGCATGCCCTCGCTAGTCTGCGTCTCCCACCTCGGCCAGGAGCGCCTCGCACTCGGCTCGCAGCACCGGCACGTCGTCGCAGGCGATCAGCCAGACGATGCGGTCGTCGACGTGCAGATAGGCGTGCGTGAGCTGGTTGCGGAAGTCGACGATGCGGCGACCGTTCGTGATACGCGCGAACACCGCGGGCTCGGTTCGCGAGAGCACAGCGACCGCTTCGCCGACGATGGTGAACTCGCGTTCGACTGCGGAGCGCACCAGGCGCGTCGCGTGGTACTCGTCGTACTCCATGCCCGAGAGCACAGACCCTATGGCGTCACAGGCCTCGATGACATCGCGCAGATAGGCCGGCGCGTCACGCTGCATAGAGGAGCTGCTTGGTGCGCTCGATCTCGCGCGCCACGTAGCGGTTGCGCACGGCGTCGACCATGAGCAGGTCGACCTCCGTGCCCAGCAGAGCCCGGAGATCGTCGAGCAGGCCGAAGTAGGCGTCAACCAGGGCATACCCTTCGTGCGGACCGAACTTGACGAGCAGGTCGATGTCGCTCTCGCCCGGGCGGAAGTCGTCTCGCAAAGCCGAGCCGAACACCTCGAGACGCGCAACGCCGCGCCGGGCGCACAGCTCGGCGATCGCTTCGCGCTTGTCCTGCAGAACGTCGACCATGGCGAACACCTCCGCCAATATGCTATCCGGGAGCGACGCGGCTGACCACAGCGAAGTAGCGCGACGTGTCGCCCATCGTCAGACTAACGTGGCGGGCATCAGCGGCAACCCGCAGGGTTGTCCGGCTCGATGTGCTTGTTGGGTGGCGCGCTCACCGGGGAGCCAAGAACTCGTCCACGGTGAGGTGGATGTCCGCGGCGATCTTGCGCAGCAGTGTGGGCTAGATATCGCGGCCTGCATGGAAGGGCACAGTCGTGGTGCGACCGTCGGGATGCCGGAACTGCTTGTGCGATCCGCGCTGGCGGACCTCGACGAACCCGTGGGCCACCAACAGTGCGACGACCTGCCGAGGCTTGAGGACCGGCAGGCTGCCCACGGTCAGGCGACCTGGATGGTGCGTACGTCGACGAACTCGGACTCCAGCTCGGGCTCGCCGTCCTCGAGCAGCATCTCGATGACCTCGTGCAGGTTCTGCTGCAGCTCGTCGATATCGACGCCCTGAGTGTGAGCACCGGGCCAGCCCGGTACGTAGCCGACGAGAACCCCGCTCTCGGGGTCACGCTCGACGACGAAGTGGTACGACCGCATGGTCATGCTCCTTTCGACCTCTCTACGATAGCCCAAGGTGCCAGCGGCCTACCAGTGCTATCGACGATCGTCCACCCAACGTGAGGCACATGAGCCGCCCCGCTATGCGGGTCGGCTCCATGTGCTTGTTGGATGGACCTCTCACACCCGGCTCACCGTCACCGGTCGCCCACCGTCTGCGGAACCATCGACGTCTGGCCGATGCGCATCCCTGCGGCCCTCGACCAGGGCGAGGACGGTCCCGACCGACACCAGAACCGCGGCAATCGCCCAGACGATGAAGGCCGGCCCTCTCGGGAAGAGCAGCACGGTCGACAGCAGCCAGCCGAGAAGACCTGCCGCGGCGACCGTGCTGCCCAGCAGGCGCCAACGCACGGTCACCAGGGCACCGCACATCGTCACAGTCCACGGACCGAGGAAGGGAAGCAGCGGCCAGAGGTCGAGGTCCCAGAAGAAGCCGACGGTATGCAGGCGGGCAAGCAGGGCGGCGATCAGGCCGATGATCCCTCCGCCAACGGCCCACAACGTCGGACTGGCCCAAAGGGTGCCGGGCTGCCTGCGACGGGTACTCTCGGACGGCTTGGGGACCAGGCCCGCGATGGCACCGCCGACGAGCGGGATCGAGGGGAGCGCCCAGAAGAGCGCAAGCGCCCGACCGTTCCCGGTGAGGAGCCCACAGGCCAGCCCGACGGCCACAGAAGCAAGCGCCACCAGGGCCGCCCTCGAGGGCCGCTTCCCGGCCAGCGCGGCCGCGACGAAGGCCAGAACGAGCGCCCCGAGGAAGACCGCCAGGACGACCAGCAGCGAACCGGGCGGACTGCTGCCCTCCGTGCCGTAGCCGATGAGGAACAGGATGAGCATCGTGACGACGAGGGCAATCACCGCTCCGAAGCAGGTCAGGGCGAGGGTCACGGCAGGCTCGCCGCGAGTCCGGGTCGGGTGAACGGGGGAAGTCGGTGCGTCGTCACTCACCATGTGCGACGCGGGGGTCTCTGTCGTTGGGTCGTGCGATGTCACGGGCAATCGCACTCCTCCGCCTACCTTGGTTCCATCCAACGTGGGGGGCATCAGCGGCAACGCGTAGCGTTGACCGACTGCATGCCCTTGTTAGAGGGGGGTACCCCCACGTGATCAACGTTTCCACCAGCGCT
>Ga0209164_1000283_pt1 | contig 141813 bp, 114 predicted proteins | sample MTBNYHSulfiMetaG_FD_187458 | JGI IMG/M metagenome (GOLD analysis project Ga0209164, IMG submission 187458) | Enrichment culture microbial communities from rom New York Harbor, USA that are MTBE-degrading - MTBE-NYH (New York Harbor Sulfidogenic)... | ecosystem: Environmental > Aquatic > Marine... | reverse complement strand
TTTCTTTATATTTGTGCGCGCATCTCTACTTGATGCGCCCACTTTGTTTGAAATTTTAATCTTTGCTCTTTCTTAACTTGTTTCTTTACAATGCTTTAGACCTTCCTGTGGTCATTTGATACTATTTTAAGAGTAACATTTTCTTTGAGATTCTTGATGAGCCGGATTGTAAAGTGCAGAAATAAACACCACTTTGCAAATTGCTAGCATCGAATTGTACAGAATGAGAACCAGCTTGAAGATGGTCTCTAATCAAAGTTGCAATTTCTTCACCCAATAGAGAAAAGACTTTAAGAGTTATGAAATCAGAATGAGGTATAGAAAAATTAATAGTAGTACTAGGATTAAAGGGATTCGGGTAGTTTTGAAATAATTCAAACTTAGTGATCATTGGCCCAGTATTAACACTTACTAAAGTCCCATATTCCTTGCCATTAATTATACATCCAACTAATCTACTCACATCTGGTGGATACAAATAAGATGTCATTTCAATAATCCCAAATCCTTCTGCGACCCAATGATATGCTTTTGGTGAGTTATTATTTTTATCTACAAATGTAAAACTTCGGGCACTCCTGTTTTCCCCGAATATTGAAGATCGACCATCAAATACTATCACCAACAATTCCGTATTACTTAAATGCGTATAAAATGTATCTAGCGAATTTGTTGTAAAATCATACCATAATGGTGGCGGATCACCACCTACATAATAATATATATTGCCATCAATAGATTTATAATATTTTGGCTGAGGCGAATTATCAAAGTATATATCAATGCCACCATCATTCTTATCAACGATATCTGTAATTACAGTCTTGTAATATGTTTTTTGATCAGATTCATAAACAACCGATTCATATTCAAATATATCACCAATATGCACTGGAAAATTATCCAGAGTTTGTGAAAAAGCGATACAAGGCATAAACACAAATAAAAGATATTTTTCTATCATAATTGGCATGTTACCTAATGAGAAGTTTGGAAGTAATAAGAATAAACTAATAATAAGGAATGAGATTAGAAAGTGATCCATAACAACCTTAATTGTTGGGACTGAAATACAAAATAAGAAAAAATGTTCAATTGTACATAGAGAAAAGTTTACTGAGGAGAGAAAAGAATTATAATTGCTTTATCACCAGACCGACTTGTCGTTCGAGGCGTGGTAGATTTATGATAGGTTGCAATCCTCATAGATGGATTTACTGATGTAGTTATTTATGAAGCGTTTAGCTTTCCTTTGAGGCGAAAGAATTAATCGCCGAAAAGGTAAGCTGCGAAATGATTAAATATCTGCGAATGTCAAGTGTTTCTGTTTCAGCTAAGATTAAAGAACAACCGAAATAAGAAGCGGAACCCGTCAGAGGACGGGCAGGCGAAACACGGTTACGGCTACAAATAAGTTTTTCGATTGGGAAACAAAGTTAATGAGAGGAACGAATTATCTTTGTTAAAGAAACATGTCCGGATTTACTGATAAGCAATGTTGACCTTTTTTGTTTCAGAATTGATCGCTATGCGAGTGGTTCCCGGCTCAACCGGGAATCCACGTCGTTAGAAAAACGGTCAACTTTGCTGGGGCGTTGTTTTATTTTCTCCATTTGACATTTAACATAACAGAGGTTAGGCAAATATATCAGCTACTCTTAATCTTCGGCTATGTGAAGAACAGTTCGCTTTGTTAATAAGTACTGAGGAATTAACATTTCAGTCAATCCGGTTGATATTCTTTGCCGAAGATCGTAATAAAGGCAACATTATTATTAATGCGTCGAACATAGTTACGATCAACATATACTCCGATCTGGTTGTAATAGAAATCATCCGAAAATAAGTGCCAAATCTTGAAGTCATAGGTAAGCGGTTTTGAAGCGTTTCGACCCTCATTCGAATATGAATTTTCAATCGAAGATTTCCAATTAGAATTAATAAATCTCCATGCCCACCAATGATGCCGCATTAACTCATTATTATCCACGTAATAAGCCACATTTGCCGCTAATCCATTAATCGCGTCGCAAATCGGGAGCACTTCCATGATGGTGTCTCCTTCTCTTGGTTTCAAATGTTGAAAACTATTCAGAATTTGAGTGGGCTTGAATTCATTCTTTACTTCTTCAATCGATTGAGCAACAGGAACTTCATCCAACCAAAAGCTTTTAAGTTTTTTCCATTTCTGATAGCGGACTTCAGTTTGTTTTTGTATTTCTATTGTATGTTTTTCAGCATTTTCACAGTCTATGCAAATATCATGTTTGGACTTACACTTAGGATATTTACGAAGATGTTTGCATTTAGGACATATAAAGAAACGCCGCACACGCAAATATAATAGACGTATGACCACACAGATTAAAAGTAACCCTCCGAAACCAACAATTCCAAATATTAGATTCCACATTACTTCCTCGCTATAAGATATTTTTACTGTTTTTTGAAATTATTCAAACGAATTACCTTCAAAATATTACAATGCCTACTGAATAGTTAACCTTACGGCGTGAGAACTAACCCGCCGCCTGTAACAGAAGGCATATGAGAAATCGCAATGCCAATGATTTTAAATTAATTTGCATACTAAAGTATATTTGAACAAGAAACTTATGGACTTGCACCTAGCCCAAGAGACTGAAAAACAAACGAGAAAAGAAGTGAACGAGTTGAGTTGCTTTATATCGCTGAGTTTGAAATAGAAAACCTCCAATATCGTTTTTCAATTCTTCTAAGTGAATCCCTATTCATTATTTTATTAAGATATATAATAAGCTTAAACAACTCATCATCTTTAGGATCACCATTAAAAGGGCTTACAGGAATATGATTACCATAATTACGTATAAGTTTTTCAGGACTATCATCAATAACTAATACTTTTTCTAAATCAAATGCGAACTTTTTTATTTTCTTTAAATCTTTAATCCAGTAATACATATGTGACTCTAAATCCATCTTAGATATACATTTTTCTCGTGCCCAAATAAATTTTAGAATCTCTGGAGAGTCAAAAATATTATTAACTATGATCTGAGCATAATCTGAAGTAGAAGAAGACCAAACAGCAAGTTCAAAATTATTTGATGCAAAATTTATAAATTCTTTCAAACCAGGACGTTTGTAGACAAAATATTTTTCAACTATAAAATCTTCTTTGAATGGCTGTTTAATTATAGTCGAAAAAATTAATGTCTCATCTAAATCAAGAATGAGTAATTTGTCTTTCATTAATTGATTGTGGTCTCGTTGTGATTAAGGAGCAACCCAGAACAACAACACCGAATTTATTAAACAATTTCTATTATTAGAAAATATTTTCATAGCAAGACTACCTTGAACAACAATACCGAAACGGAACTGCAAAGCCTAAAATATTAAAAATACCGAATGCGAATACTCTGTGTCACCATGAGCATAGTAAGGTACCCAATGCGCCATCTAATACATAATCAATGAACCATCTTAATACAGTTCATTAGCAGCCGCTTGATAAACATAAAGCAAAATAAAACAACAATAATGAAATATTTATTTGAACTTTTTCCCAAAGCATAAGAAGTAACTTAATATCAAGATGAACAAGAATATTAACGGAGTGGTAATGTTTTGAAACAAGGAATATTGTTCATTTACAATCCAAAGTGAGTGTCCATAAAATAATCTTAATATTAAATCAGAAAAGTACATTCCAGCCCAAAATGAACCAAATAAAAATAGGATACCACCGGGAATACACAAAAATAATCTTCTTGGTTTTCGAGTATGAGAAAACCTAAGCCAAAAAAAACAAATTCCTACAGAAATGAAACTATTGACAATTCGATGAAGCGGAATAGGTTGGGAGAAAAGCGCAAATATTATTGATAATAAATAGAAACCAATAACAATAAAAATGAAGATTCTAAAGCCATCGTGTCTTTTCTTTTGGTGATTGGTAAATTTAAATCCGACCTTCTCCAGTTCAATTATTAATTCATCGCAGTCGATGCCTTTCAACTTATTAACTATCTCTAAAGCAAGATCATATTTTTGTTGCTCAAAATAAGCCAAAGCAAGGTTGTATAAAATTTCAGATGAATTGGGAATTAATACCGATGCTTCCTTGAATTTTTTTTCAGCTTCCTCATAATTTTTTTCTTCAAGGAGTTGATTACCTTCATTAAATAGTAATTCTGACTTATCCTCGTTTGTTGCATTTGTCATATTTCTAACCTCACCTTTGTGTATAACGTTGTTGTTTTTCACCTGTCCGTCTAGAAAAGCAATAACGAATTAAAAAACAACTACCAATATTTTTTAACAATTTTATTTAATAGAACAAAGCCGAACAACAAAGCTTACATTTTCACCAAACCCGAAAACTTCAGGGCGTGAGATAATATTTAATTTTTTTTCATCCATTTCTATTTTCATAATATTCCTTCAATGAACACAGCTTTATTTTACTATCTCACGCCCTAAACAATGCCGCATTGAAAACGCGGTCGGGTGGAAAAGCGGGTTATGCCAGAGTTGATTCATTGTTGAAATAGTTATAATAATTTACTTATCACTTTCGACAACTAGGACATTCAAATTCATGGACAACGACATTAAAATCTCTAGACAATTTAAGATATTGAGCTATAATCATTTTTTTGCAATAGGGGCATTCAATTTTGCCTCCTCTATTAGTACCGACAATTGAAAAAATAATACCTAATAAAACTATAAGGACTATAATAGCATCTACGATTATCAATATAACAATAAGCCTTTCAACACCTTGTCAAAGTATTTTTGTGGTTCATATGTGAACCTCGCATTCGTTATGAACGAATTTTCATTTTAGTTATACGCTATCTCTCAAATTAAATGTATTTATAATCTCAGTAAAGATAGAATTGAATTTCTGAAACTCTTGCGATGGTGTTTGACATTTAAATTGAAATGTAATCCCTTTCCCAAAAATTGTAATAATACGAGAAGTTACATTCTTATTTGATTGTGGTTCATAAAAGGTATATTCTATTGAAGGATAACCAGCAATAGATTTTTCTTCTTCAGAGATAATATTATGCTTTTTTATATTATTTTCATTTTTCATCAATTCAAGATACTCAGATGGCGTTGATGGTTTTTTATATTTACTAATTGTACCATTATCATGGTAATCTGTTATTTCAATATTGGGATTATCACCATACAATTTTAATACTTCAGTTTTTTTCACCGCTACAATAAAATCAGCGGGACCTCCGGTACCTTCTTTATTACCGACTGAAATAGGTATTTCCCATGAGCCCGAAGTAGTATCACTTGATAAAATAATCCAATCTTCCGGGTATATAAATGAGAAACTCCACTGTTCATTTTGATAATTTTTCCAACTAATATTTCCAACCTTTGTTTTATTTAATACCTCTGTATTATTTGAATCACTTATAATGGTTTTTTTTACATATTCAGCCTCAAAATGCTTAAGTGCGGCTAATAGACCGGCATCATCACATTTGGCGCCGTAAATATTTTTATAAGGCTTTCTTCCAAATTTTTTTCCAACAAGATTTTGATATTTTTGGACTAAGCGTTCTCTACAATATTCACCACATTCTTTATAAATCTCAGCCTCAAAAAGCATAGCTTTTCCTAATAAAATGATAGAATCTAAATCAGCCCTATCTACAATCACATGTGTTAAATACATTCGCCGTGTAAAGTTTCTCTCGGTTTCAAATTTATCTACAACCTCATTTAGCAAAGAAGCAGAAAATGACTTTCTTAATTCTTCGTTTTTAATTTTCGAGATTGCTGCATTTCGAAACACTTCATTCTGAGAATTTTTTACGATACTCATTAACTGATCTTGATCATTTAGCGTATGAACATAAGTTTTTAACTTAGCATTTGCGAGTTCTAAAATTGAACTCAACTCAGTTTGAAAAGTGATTTTATCTATTACATCGAAATCAATTATTCCATTTATAATATTCCATAATTCGCCTTCATGTTTACACGTGTAAGCACTTTTTATTAATTTTTCTTGTTCTGACATAACGAAATGAGCTACAATTCGGACATCTTCATAAGTACTAGTCTTCGCAAGTCCTTTTATAATGTTTAAATCTTTAATACTGTTTAATGCAGTAATTCGCACCTCTTTACTTGGATCATTATTTGCGATTTTAATTAAAAGCAAGTGATCATCAATACCATTAGCAATCACATTTTTTCTTACATCTTTATATTTTCCATTTTCAGCAATTTCTCTAAGAATTTTTTTATTCCCAGCATTCAAAATTTTATTTACCGCAGATTCTCTAACTTCTGAGTCGTTATCATTTTGAACAATCTCTAAAAGAAATGACAAATCTTTAATTTTATCAATCGCATTTTTTCGAACAGAAGCGCTTTTATCTTTTTTTACAACCCCCATAAGAAAATTTTGATCTGCTTTTCCAGCATACTTTGATTTATCTTCATTATCATCAATTAATTCAATTATTTTTATTATAGCGCTACAACGCATTTCTTCATTGCTATCATTACTAACGATATTTTGAAGGAATTTTTGATATTCTTTTCGCCACTTTGATTTTTTACCATATTCGCTAAATCTCCATCCTTCTTGAAGCCTACCAAGCGCGGATAAACGAACCTCCTTACTGGAGTCATTCAAGGAAATCTGCTTAAGTAAAGAGTCGTCTCTTATTTTTGAAAGTGCTCTTACCCTTACTTGCGCATTTGTATGTTGCCACCTCGGTTTGAATAAGTCTTTTAATCCCATGATTTACTCCTTAAGTTTATTAAGGCATAATGGCGTGTTTTTTAAACCACCGCACAGAACAATGATGCCGCATTGAAAATGCTACTGCCAATAATTTTCATAAATTTATTTATTGGAACAATGTTACATGCAATGCTAACTTTTTTAACCAAACTAACAATCTTGAACAATGCCGCAATGTCGCATAGGGGTCCCTTCGGGAAAAACGCAGTCGGGTGGAAAAGCTGGTTATGCAAAAAAATATTTAATTTTTCTTTTTCTTCGCACAAGGCATACATAATCCACCAGTTTTTTCTGCTGTGATAGGGAGAATTAATTCACCACATTTACTACAAGGAATTTTGTTAATTTTAAATTCAGTTTGTTGTTCATAAGGGAATTCAGATTCCGTTTTTTGTTTATAAGGCAGTGTGGTATTTTGTTGATGACCAGTAATTGCGCGTAAACCCATATCAATTGCTGGACCAAGAATTAAAGCAATGATAAGTCCAACTAAAATTGACCAACCTCCTAAGCCTAACTCACTTAATAAAACAGCAGAACCTCCCCAAATTAAAATACCTATAAATGAAGAAATCCAGCCTATCATCTTCACCTCCAATTTAATGCATAAAGGCGTGGTGGCTTATGCGCAGCCCAGAAAAGATGGCTTGCTTAGCCCAATTACGCAAATAATTATTAAAAATTTTCTTTACTCTAAAACCTTGAACAAGATAGCCAACACGGAACAACTACCTATATAATTATACAAATGCCGAATGCGAAAACGCTGGAGCCTTGAGCCACTGGTTAGACAAAATTTCACAAACCTAGTAAAAGTAAATCTATTCTGAAATTTGTCTAATTGTGCAATATGGTTTTCCAATAATTAATATTCCCCCTCCAAAATCAACACAGTTTGCAACAAGATAATAAGGAAATCCTTTATGGTAACCAGCAGAATCTTTTACTTTGAAAATAAGCATACCATCTGTAGTAACCCCACTAGGGGAAGTTATAATTATTTTTGTATCAACTTCGTATTCTTTTTTTAACTTCTTTAATGAAACTTCCTTGAAATCCATTAAATTCGCAACGACTTCTTCTTCTTTAATTTTAATGTAAAAGGTAGTGGTCTGAGTTTCCCTATAACTTCCACCCATCATGTATCCGGCACTCGAATAGTATCGAAGAGCAAATCTTGGATTAAATACTTTGTACATTTTATCTAATGGTTTATTTAAATGAAGTTGCCAAGGTATAATCGGTTTTACTTCAGATATAGTTTCACTTTTTTTAGGTGTGCTAACTGTGACAATTTTATCTGCAGTTCGTAAATCATATTCTTTATTATCTTCACCAATAATAGTGCAAACTAATCTACCTTTAACTTGCGATTGATTATTAAATGTAACAACATGTAAATTACCAATTAACTCTGCTTGCTGAAATATTTCTATAGGTATGCCAATATAAACATCTTCAGCAATGCTCAGTAGAAGTTTCTTATCATCCCAAGCATTAACTAAATAGTCCAAAATATAATCATCAGTTGAAATATTAGATAATGCCACAGTAGTTTCAACACCAAGCTTAGTTTGTAATTTAAGTACAATTTTACTATTCGAGGCTAATAATGTGGGAACGTTTGCTAAAAATCCAACTAATACTAATACCCTAAATGTTGTGCTCAAGATAAACAGATTGCTAGACAATTTTACTTTCATTTAAATTTTTCTCCTTCATAATGTTATGTAAAATAATAAATCAAACGAATTTTGTATAACTATTACTTAAACTGACAACTATTTATTCTGAATCAGATTTTAGAAATGCATAATCTGCAATTCTAACTTCCGTTTAATTTTTATAAAGGTTATGATGAACCATAACTATACTATCTTTGCTGAAGATTGAGCGAATAAGTATCCAGTTGTTATATATGCAAAAACTGCAGGATAAAATTCTATTAGATAACTGAAAGTGTGTGACTTAAAAGGGACAGACAGATTATGAGGAATGAGAAGAAAAAAGAATCCATAACAACCTCAGTTGTTGGAACTGATAAACAACTTAAGAAAAAGTTTAGAAATGTTCACTAAAAAAATTATAAATAATTGAGGACAGATAGTATTATGAGTTGAGTAGCGTAAGATATTCGGTTTGCAATCATACAAATAAAAGTGTTTCTGTTTCTGCGAAGCGAGACGGAAGTTTCAACTACAAACGAAAGTTAAAGAATGATTATTTTTCAGACGAGCGCAGCAGAATCCGTCAGAGGACGGGCAGGCAAAACACGGTTACGGCTACAAATAAGTTTTTCGATTGGGAAACAAAGTTAATGAGAGGAACGAATTATCTTTGTTAAAGAAACATGTCCGGATTTACTGATAAGCAATGTTGACCTTTTTGTTGTAGTTTCCGGATTCACAGGGAAACTATGAATTTAGAAAAAGGTCAACTTTGCGGAATGGAAAGATAGAACCGCACAAATGAAATGATTGATCTGTTTTAATGAAAGTAGATTTTGAAATCTGAGATTGTGAAGCGAGGGAATATCTTTTTGTAGTTAGAGAATCCGAACCGAAACAAAAAGTATTACTGAGCCCGTCAGAGAACGGGCAGGCGAAACAACGAATTATAATAAACTTACCACGTCTAAGACGGGCAGGTGAGTTGAATTTCAAACGAAGGAAGTATTCAATAGATTATAAGTTGAATGTAGCGAATATGGTTAAAGTTGGAAATAAACGCTTCAGAGAGTTATCAGAAGAAATAAAAATACATAAAGTGTTAATCTAAAACTAGTGATTATCAAATTTACACTTAATTCTAGATTGCTTTGTTAAAAATCAATTAAATCCCAAAGAACATATTAATTCTATTATGAATTATAAGTACATATAAATCCAAATATTTCTCATTTACTAAAGCCAAAAAAACTATTATCAGTTCAATTGAAAAAAAATTATATTAAGCAAAGCAATTATATAATACTAATTAAATATGACACAAAGTGATTCGAAAACGTAATTATAAAATAAGCGTTGAAATTAATGGTAGAATAATAATAATTCATGTTGATGGATATCTTAATCTTGATTGTGGAGAAGAAATATTAGAAAATTTTAGAAATCATATTGATGTTGGGTATAACGTCTGTCTATTAGATATGGAAAATGTTATTGATATAAATTCATCTGGGTTATCAATCCTAATTGAAATTATTGAGATACTTCAAAAATATGGAGGTCGTTTACATTTAATAAATATTAAAACAAGAATTGAAAAAGCATTAAATTTAATGGGAATTTTTGAATATGTCGATAGAGATGATTCAATAGATTGGATAAAGAACAAATTAGTCTAAACTAATATTTTGATTTTTAATGAAATATGAACTTCAAGAATTAATGTCAATTGTTTTTGAGAACTCGCCTATACCTGTGTTGTTGATTGACGAACAGTTAAACATAATCTATTATAATAAATCACTAAGTCTACTCACTTTTATTGAAGATAAAATAGAAGTCCTAGATGATATTTTCCCCGAGAATAGTCCTACACTGAAATATATCAGAAAATCTATCATGAATTATATTCCTTCATTAGAGCAAGAACTTTTTCATTCGGCAAGTAGAGATTTATATTTTAGTATTTCTCATAACATTATCAATTATAAATCAAGAAATTCATCAAATTATCATCTTTATAAATTTTTTAATGTATCAACTTTTACGCGATTTAAGAAATCTGTGAAGAAATATACTGACAAAATTTTATTTGAAAATCTGACCGACTTAACAGAAAAAAGCCGCTTAGGAGGAAGATTTCTTGATTGTAGTGTAATGTTTCTCGATATTAGAGGTTATACTAGTTTTTCTGAAATAGAAAATGCTGATGAAGTTCTTGAAAGTCTTAATCATTACTTTAATTCAATAGTAGGGATAATTGAAAAAAAACAAGGAATTATAAATAAATTTATTGGAGATTCTATCTTAGCATATTTTATAAATCCTGATTCGGACTCTGCGATTAATACTGCTTTAGAGATATTAAAGAAAGTGTCATATATAAATCATATTAAAGGTGAGTTGGGGCAAAAGATTCTAACTCTTGGAATAGGTATTCATTTTGGGAAGGTAATAATTGGTAATGTTGGAGCTTTTCACAGGATGGATTATACATTATTAGGAGATACCGTGAATATAGCTTCTAGACTCTGCGGAATAGCAAAACAAAACGAAATAGTTATAACTTCACAACTCTATGATAAAGTATTAGACCAGAATATAAAATCAAATATTATTTTATCAGAACTAATTGAGTTAAAGGGAAAGTCTCTGCCTCTTAGAGTTTATAGAATTAACCAAGCAATCTAAAAGCTATTATGGTTTGATCATCTTCTTGATAAGATCCTTCAGAGAATTTTTGAATATCCATCAATAAACCTTGCCCAATTTCTTTAACAGATTTAGATGAATTTATAATAAGACTATTTATAACTCTCTCTTCACCAAACTGTTCATTATTATTATTAACAGCTTCTGTTATACCATCCGAGAAGAAAAGAATCAAATCACCAGGAGTGATTCTAAATTGACTACTATGGTATTCAATATTAGGGAAGCAACCTAAAGGCAATCTCGGTAATTCAGGTTGTAGCACCGTGACTTTAGTATTATTACAATGGATTATATCGGGCAGCCCACAATTAATATAGCTTAGTAAATAATTCTTGAAATCAATAAATAGAAATGCACTTGCAACAAACTGTTTTTTTGTAGTTTTTTTATAATATATAGTATTATTTATTTTGTTTATGCTATCTGGTTTTATAGAATTATTATTTACTAATTCATGATTAATAACACCTGATGAGAAAATCCCACTTATTGCGGCAGACATACCATGCCCTGTTACATCTCCAATGGTAAGAATCAAGGAGTTTTCTTTTTCAATAATATCATAAAAATCACCACTTACATGGTTCGTTGATTTACAATTTGACCAAACTTCAAACTTATTTAGGATTTTTTCTTCACCGTGCTTTGGAAAAAGATTTCTCTGTAATTTACCAGCATAATTTAACTCCTCCGTTAACAGATCATTCTCTATTTTCTTTTTAGTAAACATTTCTACTTCTTTAATGAATAGAGAAATAAAAAAAACGATTGATGTGTTAATAACAAATGATGCAGTAGGTATAAACTTTTGAAAAATAATAAGACTCAGGAATGAGGAAAAAATAATTACTGCCCATATTAAACATAAACCTATTATTTTGGAAGTGCGTATTTTACAAAAGTAATTCATAGTTATGATAACTAACGATATAAGAATTAGATATAGGAAAGAATAGAAATTAGATAATTGGCTCAATCCGAAATTATTGATAAGACTATTTAAAATACTTGTATGTGCCATGATAAGTGGTACTTTCTCAGCAATTGAAATATTTTTTATATCAAAACTGGCAAACGACAGATCTCCAATAAAAATAAACTTCCCATTCAGTAATTCGTTAAGCGTTTTTGTATCATTTTTATTAAGAATTTTTACCAAGTCCCATAAGCTGATCATGGAAAAATCATTCCCCCAATCTGCAAAAAAAGGAATGATCGATTGACCTGTAGGATCAATATATATATCGACATTATTATTCAACCAATTATGATCACTTTTATTAATTCTTAGTAGTTCACTATTTACTATCTCGATATCCTCCGATGTAACTTCCCAATAATCCATAAAAACTTTCAGGGAGAGTGAAGGAATCAAGTAGTTATTAAATTTAACGAAAGGATAATATTTTCTTATGCTCCCATCTAAATCATCAGTATATATAATATGTCCATGAGCTGAAGCGTTTTTAGATATTTCAGGAATGGAATAAAAAAAAGGTGGTTTAGAATAAACAATATTATTCTCAATAGATGAGAAAGAATCATTTTTTATAAAACTATGTTCCAAGAATTCTTCTATTTTCATCACACCTGAGATTTCATTGGAAAGATTAAATGCAAGAGGAAGGTAAACATTTCCACTAGTCTTTATTACACTTGCTAAACTCGAATCAGCTGTCTCATTACTTTTATACATAAAGATTATATCTAAAACTAATGATGCTGGAGAATATTTAGACAATTCCTCCAGTAGGTTTGCTAATTTTATTCGATCGAGAGTATTTGAATTAAAATAGTTTTGATAGGAGTTGTTGTCGATCATGACGTAAAGAATCTGTTCATTCTTTTTAATGGGCAATGAATATTCCAGATAATATTTATAAATAGCATCATTCATTTTTAGATCTGCAACATTATAAAAAGAAAGTGCAGATTTCCATACTATAAAAATCGCAGTGCACATGAAAACTAAAATTATAAAGAACAATCTAAATTTCTTAATGATGGACATAGTTAAGTCCCCAAGAAATTGAGATGTTTATCAATAAAATGCATTAAATCGACTTTATTTTTTTATATAGAATGAATACTTAATTAGAAGTGGAGAATAACCACCAATATATTTACCTTGAATTTTTTCAGAGGCTCTTACACTACCGGCAATTTTGATAAATTCTTCTTTTGTAACAATTTCATAAGTTGGTGAAATAGACAAACCTTCTTCAATTAAAAACCAATCTTCAATTTTTCTCTTGCTTTGCAAAAAGAAATCTTCTAAATAATCCAGTTTTTTTGATGCGATAATAATGAATATTTTTTCTTCAGAGTATTTGCCGTCGAAAATAAATTCTGCGTTGTTGGGAATTTCATGAAGAGTATCAGATTGAATTTTCTCTTTAAGACTTAATTGAATTATGTCATCATATTGATTTAATAAATAAAAATATATATCCTTTTCATCATGTTTTATATATATTTTAATCCCATCAGAACTTCTAATTTTATTAAAAGCTTTGGCTTCTTTACTCTCTTTTTCATTTAAAATTTCTACTCCAACAAAGACACTTAATGAATCCTGAGCGTAGTTTGATACATAAACTAGCAATAACAAATAAAGGATTATCATTTTGAAAACCTCATTTATAACACAAAAATTATTCTCAACTCAACTTTACTTATAATACTTTCTCCGCTTATGATGCCTCTTTTATCATCACTAAGTAAACTTTCAGGTGCCCAGACATATGAAAGTAAATTGGAAGAATTTAGGTATGCTGAAAAACCAATGCCTGTATCCCCAAAATCAATAAATATTGTTGGTGAAAGTGCTAATGGGATTAAATTAATCGTCGCCACTGAATTATTTTTTACAACACCTTTATCCATGATAGTAAAAGAGGCGCCAAGATTAACGATATTTATTCCCAAACTTGCAAAAATTGCATAACCATTATTGAGCACAAAAGTATAACGGGACGAAACGGAAACTGAAAAAAAGTCAACTGTCACTAAATAGTATCTTATATCATTATTAAACTTATCAGGGGGATTTACAATACTAGTTGAACCTGTTCCGAGTCCAATTCTGAAAGAACCCTCTAAGAAAAAATCAAACTGTTGATTAGAAGCTAAAGGAATCTTACCTAGCCTTGATAGATTGTAATCACTTGAATACCTTATTCCGTCTAGAGGTATAGAAGCAAAAGGCAAATTTAAATCTGAATTTAAATATCCAAATCCATCAAAATCAACTTCATTTGTAAAATAGTTATACTCATCAATAATTCTTGTTTGTGAAAACAATATTCCAGTGGAAAATAAAACTAGTAAAAGGATTTTTTTCATAATTTATATCCTTACTTTTTTTTAATAAATACAAAATCTCCATACCCACCTTCATCTCCGGCACGTAAAATTGTGCCGTAAATTGGTGTCTGATTATTTTGGCTATTATTTGTTACCGCATCTTTCATCATTGTATATAGAGTTGAAGCGGTCAGGTAATCATCAGCATTTTCAATTAATCGCTGCACTAAATATTCTAGAAAAACACTCTTGTCAGGTACAAATTCTAAATAACCACTAGTAATTGCTTTTCTACTTTTAGTAGAATAGGTTTGCTTAATTGAGGGAGAAACATTATAAAAAGATCTAGCTTGGAATATACCACCGCTGAAACATGCATCAGCAATCAATAAGGTATGCTTAGTATTAATACTTCGAATTCTATCTCTTATATCACTATTTGAAATCCAATTTGATTCGTTGTCAAAAGTTGCATCACTTGGCAACCAAAATCCTTGTTCCATTTCACCATCAAAACTTCCATGTCCAGCATAAAAGATTAAGAGGTTGTCATTATTGGTTATTATTTTTCTCATTGAATTAAAAGCAGTGAAAATGTCATGCCTTCCTGCATTTGTCAAAAAATAAATATTATCCTCTTGGAAATTATAGTCGGCAATTAATACTTCTTTTAGTTTATTGGCATCCTTAATTGGATTTGATAGAGATGGAATTTTATTGTCTTTGTAATCTTGGTTAGCTATAATTAATCCATAATATGCCCCTGTAAAAATCTGCTCGGTAAGCAGTGGGTTCGCCTCTTGAGGATTTAAGTATTTCGTTTTAGTTGAAAAATTACCAAATTCATCAATTGCAGTGATCTTCAATGTATCGGGCAACTTATTTTCAAAGCTGAACTCAAACTCACCGTTATAAGTTTCCATCATTTTATTATTATTAACTTTCACAAGGTGAATTTTGTTGTCATCAAATACTTGTACTCTCACTAGTCCTTTACTGGAATCCAAATCTGACTTTACATTATTGGGTTCTCTTTCGGTTACATTAATTCCTCTTTGAGATAAACCTGGTATCAATATATTAATTTCAGGCTTATCTAAATCAGCATATTTATCTGACATTATATTTATTGATTTAACCGTAGTATTTTTATTACGATCTACAGCTTTCATCACTATAGTATTTAATCCATCTAATAGTTTTACCTTCGTTTTAAATGAGGAATCATTTAATACTATTAAGTTATCATTCATGAATAGTTTTACATATTGTTTATCATCATTTACAAAGCCTGAAATAATTATTGATGAATCTTGTGTGTAGAATGGTTTCCCAGATATAATGTTTGGTAAAGGGTTATCTATTCTTATAGTTGGATGGACAGTATCCATGAACGCTGCAAATGTAAATCCTAAACTTATTGGTTGAGACAGACCTTCAAATGTCTGAGCAAAGCTAATTGATGCAAATAAAATAATAATAAAAGAATTATTAATAAACTTCATAGCGACCTCATTTTTTTTAATCAGTATTTTCTTCCTCAATAACCTGATCTTTTATCAAAATAGATCTGACTGCACGAAATCCGATATCCTCTCGAGCTTGATCTGGCATCACAGAGAAACGCAAAGTAGTTCTCAACTCATAAGATGAAGTAAACCAGGAACCACCACGAATAACTTTTTCAAATCCAAAGGGAGGGCCTGCTGGATTTTCAATTTTACTGTTAAAATAATAATTACTCTCATACCAATCTTGACACCACTCCCATACATTGCCACTCATGTCAAAAATAAATATACTATTCGGTTTAAAGCTACAAACCCTTGAGGTCGTTGCTCTATAAGAACCCGATGGAGTGTATTCTTTATTATTATGAAATTCAATTTGCGGATTAAAGTTTATTTCAGATGAGTTTGCGATCTGCTTGCTATTTCCAAATCTAATGTCTTTCCCTAATTCTCTGGCGGCGTATTCCCACTCAGCTTCACTTGGTAATCTATAACCATAATGTCGACAATATTCATATGCCCCATACCAAGTTACATTTACAACAGGATAGTAGTCTTTACCTGGTGATGCCTTCCAAATATCATTATGCTGTCCTTTTATTGAAACTAATCCATCTTTATGTTCATATATCATTTGTTTTCCTTTAAATAAACCAGATTTAACTTTATAACTTCCATATTCGTTTAAGAATTTTGCATATTGATAATTTGTAATTTCATATATACTTATTTCAAAACTAGATAATTCTACATAGTGGATTCTATTTTCATTTGGTAATCCATCATCTGCCCAGTTTCCCATTTTAAAACTTCCACCTTTAACAAAAGCAAATTCGGGAGTATCTGATATACCTATAATTTTCCCAATCAATTTGAATCTAAAGTCATCCCCCAACAGTTCAACTCCATCATCAAAAGGTCTCCATAAAATTCTTTTATTTTGACCGGGTTTAACTGGTAAACCCACATCACCCGATAATTTCTTTGGGATGATATCGAAAGATTGCCCACCATTACTAGATACCGTTAATTGAATTTCACAGATATCATCATTAAGGGTACCTAAAATATCATACCTAACTTCTAGAGTATCATAATTCATTTCCACAAGAATATTAGAAATACTTTGAGATAAGACACTGCTATTAACTAATAGTATTGAGACCATCAGAATGAAAATCCGCATAAGTTTTCCTCATTAATTCAAAAATATTATTGGCTACTTTCTGATCTAATCCTAAATATTAGTAGTAAAATATCCTCCTCAGAACTTTTGGCTTTAAAATCAATTTTATTATCTATGTTTAGCCATACATTTTGACTATCAAGCAGCCTGGAGCTGAGAATCCTTTCTAATTGTGATTTGACAAATCCAGTAGAGTTTTTGAGTGCTGAAATAAGAGAATTGATTTTAAGTTCTCTGCTAGAATATAAGATACAATAGTATGAGTCTGATTTGCTAGTATCTAGTTCATTAAAATGATTTCTAGAGGGAAGAATTATTTTATTTTGAGAATAAGGTAAATAAGGACTGAACTGATCATTCACTGGAAATAATTTTGTAATGCTATTATTTTCCTCGAATCCTAAAGCATATACATAAGCAGGCTGAAAATTTTCAATATTAACCTGAAATTTAGTGCCAGGTGAAAATTTGTTTTCGGAGGTTAATTGATTTTTTTCTTTATAGAATTTTATAACTTGGTTTTCAGAATCAATGAACTTAATTCTTCCTGAAAAGTTAAATTCCTGAACTGGATGAAAATCAATCAATTGAAAACCGAAATGTGCAAAATGGCTCAAGTCTTCATATTTTATCCAAAAGAAACCATTATTACCCCAATTTTGTCCCCAACTATTTATTAATTCAAAAGCACCACCATATTTATTATCATCGTATCCAATAACCACTAAGGCATGTCCAGGGGCTTTATTTTCATAATCTTCGTTCAACGGTATCCACAAATCAGATTCTAAATTATTAAAAGGAGCCTCCATACCTATTATGACAGGCAAATTTTCATAAATACTAGTTTTTATTGAATTAACCATCGATACAGGATCCCCTCGCCAAAAAAGTTCTCTATAGTCTAGAATTCGGTTCTGTTTTGCTTTTAGTTTACTATGTGTATCAACTAAATTATTACATTCTTCATTAAACTCAGAGTTTTTTAGTGTTCCGATATCTTTAAGCGATTCAATTGCATCAATTAAGGAAATTCCCCTGATGCAATCTGATTGTGTTGTATCAATAAGGTTATAAGTAAAAGACGGAGAAAATTTATTTTTTATTATTTCCTCACTACTCCATCCTAAGTTAATTGCCCTAAGCGTAGTTAGAGCACTATATGTTACCGCCCATGCAGAGCATGTTCCTTTATTCCCCTGGTTACCGGGTAAAGGGGTGAACATTTTAAGAGTTTTATAAGATGGTAAATTTTGATATTCCTTAATTAGGGCTCTGTATGCAATGCGTCCTTTGCCTCGTTTTTCATTTTCTAAATTTAATCCTTTCCCAAAATCTTGCGAATTAGATGAAATACTTAATGATAAGATTATAGAAAACAATATAATTTTTGATGGGCGTATTAGTTTGTGAAGACTCATAAAAACCAATTTTATACTAATAATAAAATTTCAAATGGGATGAAGTTTTCTATATTATTTCTAAATTAAAATTAATATAAGATATATTTATCTGCAATGCAATACAGTCAATTAATATTATTTTATATTGTAATGACTCGTTAAAAATGTCATTAAACTAACTTTATAGAAATGTCAGTAAAAATAACAGTTTGTACCTAGAGAAAAAACAAAAAGTACAAATGATGGAGCACCATCTGACAATAAATTCTATTAATTACTTTTAACATAACAGCTGTTAATCAGGATTCTTCTTTTTTGTTTTTCTTATTACACGTTTAAATTTGGGTTGACTCTTTTTCTTTATCTTCTTAAAAAAAAGATACACTATACCAGCAATTAAACCGAATAGTATTAATGTAGATATCAAATTTCCACCACCCTCACCTTGTGGGGACATTAATAAAAATGAATGAAAAAATAAATACATATGACACTCCATCTTTTATTTTCAATATCTTTTTCAAAAACAGATATTTATCAAAACAAATAACGACTTTGTGATGGCCGGAATCCTAAAACAGCAATGCATAAAAGTTGCAACAATTTATTATTTATAAAATGTAATTCCATATAAAATACTTATGCTAACTTTCTTATATTCAGGTGTAGTTACAAATTATCTATACAAGTTGAAAGAACGATAAAAGGATTTTTTAATTTTTCAACTGACCATATAGGGCACCTAATACTCCACCTACGAATGCTCCTATAATTGCACCTAATAATATTCCTGTAAAAAGGTTAAAACTAGTTATGAAAACTCCTTCGTTTTGATAGTTTTGTAGACAACTAACACAGCCAACAGGCCCCAACACAAGAGCTAAAATAGAAGCTCCAATTTTTGCGCCATCCAATGAATAATTAATTATAGTTTGATGCTTGGTCGATTGATGTCTTTTCTCATCTATTCTTATTTGCTTTCGACTTCTTACCTCCTCTTTTATTTTTTTATTACTGGTGGATATATCAAAACTTTTTGCGCCATGTTTTTTTAATAAATCAACTACTGCATATTTCCCCATTGACGTTGCTTTTTCTAATGCGGTTGCATTATTTACTATTTGATTTACATCAGCACCATGATTTATTAAATACCTTACAATCTCTAAATATCCGAGACCCGCTGCACCGGACAAGGCATTCGTATCTGTTTTAAGGTTGATATTTGCGCCCTTTTCAACTAGTAATTCAACAATACTCAAATGACCGCCCCAAGCTGCAAACATTAAGGCAGATGTGCCTTTTTCATTTAAAGCATTTACATTTGCACCGTCCCTCACAGCTTTTTCTACATCAATAATGTTTCCTTCTTTCGAAGCTTTCAATAAATGTGCGTCATTTTTATTAATATTAATTAAATCCTTCCTTACAACTCTTTGAATGGCAGTAATTGGTATTTTGTGAGTATTTTCAAATAACTGATTTTTTAAAACAATAAAATTTGATCCAACCTCCACTAAATATGCATCAGAATTTTTACGAATCTCTAATATGCCATCATTAAACCAACAGGGCTTATTAACTAATTCAAATAATTGTTCTTTAATTGATACATTAGAATTTGCCATACTTATGTCTCCTTGCTTTTATTTGGATTAAAGGATAATCCATAACAAATGCAAATATTTGGTCTGCAAATTTTTTCATTTCTGCTTCGTTAAATGTTGTCATTTCTATCTCTTGGATTTTTACATGCACATAACGGCGAGTTATGAGCGTTTATGATGATGAATAATAAAAACTTGATTTTATCTTAGTAATAATAAAAAGGCTGCGCCTCCTTCAAGTTGATTTGGTGAATCAGCTTTACCCACAAGCGAGCCACTGAAGATTCCACTGTGTTCATAGATATAACCTGAAGAATTTACATGACCTAAATAAGAACCGCCAAATGAACCGGAATATATTTTGCCATCATTTGTCACCCTACCAATGATTGAACCACTGCTTAATAAACCAGGTTCATAAACATATCCGCTTTTATCAACCTTCCCTTTATATGAACCACCAAATGGGCCAGTGAATACACTTCCATCATTTTCAATACGACCTACGCAAGACCCGATTGATGCTCCGTTATGTTTGTAAATGTTTCCCATGAATTTATTTCGAATATACTTTATCATAATCAGAGTAATCTTTCGATCCACATTTAGGGCATACCGTTCCGTTTCCATCACCACATTCATTACAATATTTTTTACCGCAATTGCGGCAAGTATGGACGGGAAAATGGTTGGATGTTAAAGATTTTTCGGCATTCCTTCCGCAATTCGGACAGCTGTGTAAATCGCTCATATTTAAACTCCATTTATAGTTTTAAAGGCTTGGCAGATATATTAATTCTACTACTGTCACCATCAAATTTTATGGTAATTGTTCCGATTACAAACTCTTTCAAATAAGGTTCCATTGTTGAATGTCTTCCGATGTTCAGTTCATGTTCCCATAAATCGATACTTACTGAAAGTAACCACCCATGCAAATAACTTTGTTTTGGATAGGAATATTTTAATTCATAAATCATCATTGCTTTCGGTTTTTCATCCCAAGTAAAGCTAAAATCTTCATCACCGCTTAAATGTTTCATAAATAATGCAGCATCATTATTATCAACAGGAGGGATATTAAATGGTTCAATTTGGCCGACCTTATATGTATAATTACCTAAAAGCAGCATCCCGGTAAATTCATTATGGCAATTAGGACATTCAACTTTATCCAACTCTGCATGACAATTATCGCAATTAAACATAACATCATGGTGTTCATTAGTATGACCACATTTTTTACATCTAATTGTTAAGTCATCAGGATTCAATCTAAAACCACATAAAGGACAGGGTGCGCCCACTTTTATTAAACTTTCGTTGGTGAAAATATATATGTCATAATTTAGCTTCTCCAGATTAAAGATAATCCAGATATTCTCATTGCGAGTATCATTTTTTAATTCTTCACATTTGATGATAACATTCCAATCATCCACTGCGAAAGTAAATTTCGTTAATTCATTAATGTCTGGGAACAACTTTATTAGTTGGCTGTCGTCATCAAAGTATTTTATGTTTTCTGAAATCTGATTTTTCAATAACATAGTCAGTTTTTCGGCTATTTTAAGTGCTTCGTCTTTATTCATATTAGTATTTCCTTGTTACCTTATTTACACACTTAGATGGAACAGGTCTATCAGGATGAAAACCTTGTTCATTGTATAAATTACAAGTAGCTTTCCTATGGTCGGTTGACCAAACTTTACAATGCTTGCAATCAGCACAACGATCACCGGATTTAATTGTTGACATTTTTGATCACCTTTACTTAATAATTGCAAAATAGATGATTATAAACAAACCTATTGCAACCCCAAGAATAATCCCAACATTTATCAGCATCTTTTTCCGTTTATATAAAAGCGCATCTACGTCGACTCTAATTTTATTAAGACGTTCATCTTGTAATTGCTCTGCTACAGTTTCTTTTAATAAAAGATTCTTCTCATTTAATGATTTTTCTATTCCTAGTAACTGTAAATAGGCTTCTGTAAGATCAATTGTAGCTTGTTTATTTATCTTTTCATTACGCTTTCTTTCTTCTTCTTGTTCTCTTTTTTCTTGTTCTCTTTTTTCTTGTTCTCTTTTTTCTTGTTCGGCTAACAATTTTTTTATTTCCTCACTGCTTCCGTATTTAGATAATTCTACTTGAGCGAGATTAATCGCTTCAGTAGTATAATCTTTTGAATTAATCCAAACCATATCGCTTAATTCTTTTAAAGAAAGAGATTCAATTCTTTTTTTGAGTTGGAGAACATTTTTATCCATTTCAATGCCTATATTTTATTTTATAATTTTTAGCTAACCTATTAATAACTCATACTTACTTAATAAAATAATTTTTTTTGAGCGCATAACGTTGCGCTAAGCGGCAGCCGAGAACAAGAATGTCGAATAACTGCAACGATTTTTATTTTATATAAATGTTTCTTAGAGCAAAACAACTTAAAGAGTAACTAAACTTTACAAGCACAACTTTATAATTACACAAATGCCGAAAGCGAAAACGCTGTCGCCTTGAGCAACATGTTATATGGCATTGTGCTTAATATAATTGTGGTTATAGGCACCTTTGATTTCTTTTCCATCTAGATAATATAATCCTCTCAATTCCAATCTATCAAGATACTTAGTGTCAGCAAAACCAGAATTAATTCGTTTTTCTCCAGCAAACAGCCAGATTGCTGTTAGATCATTTCTATATAGAAATTCAGAAAAGTCACTTCCTCTAATTAAAAGACATTGAAGGCTATTATTGTAAATGGAAGGATCGTAGCAAACTAATTCTCCTTTGCTATTATTAAGCAATCCATCTGGCTTGGCAAAACTCATTTTCATTTTATGATACAAATAGGTGGTAGGCATATAATAACTTAGAACATCTTCCTTCGAACAATCATATTCCTCTTCCCATAAATAATATTCTACTGGAATTATAATTCTTATTGATTCCTTAGTTTTATCATTTATTTCGATTCTTTGGACGAAGTCACCACTATAATAGCGCTTATTAAAAAATTTATAGGCAGGTGACCAAAAGTATTCCCTATGATATATTTCATACTTATTTCTATAAGAATCGAACTTTGAGAATAAACTTCGATTTATATTATTTTTAATTTTATTTAGATCACTTTGGGGTATCAAAAAACATCTCATTTCGTATAATAATTCTTTATGTGGGTGTTCTGATTTATCAATTCCAATAGGTCCGGGTTCTTCCCAAGAGGGAAACAATACTAGATTAAACCACTCAACATTTTGTGGGTCAAGTGAACGTAAATAGAATTTAGGATCAGGTAAATCATCAATTGATTTAAGCCAAATATCAATATCTCTATCCCAATTTTCTGGAAAGATACTAATCCACCAATTTTTTGAAAGGGTTTTAAATCTTTCCGCCTTGGTCTTAATTAATAGAGTTGAGGGATCAATATCTCTAACATATGGCTTCCACGGACCATCATAATTAATAAATTCTTTATCACTCCACGCAGCAGGATCCTTTAATCTAAAATTGTCGGATACCCTAGCTAGGATTTCATAGAATGCTATCCATTGATATTTTTTACCAATGCGCTCATTATGACCAGCGCTTCTACCAGAACCTTGACTTCTATCAAACTCGCCGTGCTTGTTAACATCATATCCCATTTCAAAAATTCTATCAATAGCCCAATTACTTAAAAGTTCGGGTTTTATTCCATCCCAATTTTTAAGAGCACTTTCAAACGTATATCTGCCAAAATCACCATATCTAGCAATCCCACGTCCATATTCTGTTGTCATTGATGATAATATATAATCTTGTGCCCAGTGATGATCTTTGAAATTATGATCCTCATAATCAAATTTATATTTTTTATCTATTTCATCATTTGTTGAGAAATTAGTTGGGAAACTACTTTTATATGGCGGTCTAATTTTGTTGATATCAATATCTAATTTAATTCCAGATTTATTAGAATATTCGATAATACCTCTGGCATAGTCTCTTAGTAGAATGTTCGGAAATACTTCCTCTTGGTTAAAAATTGTTTCATATACATATGTACACAATTCATCTAAATGTTTAGTTTCTGATGAACGTAAAACACATCCATAAGCAACAGCATATAGTCTCTCAGTTATATATGGGTCATTTACATTCTTAAAATTCTTAAGCAATTCAATAACCAAATGAACTTCATTTGACAGTAAAGATATAATTGCCTTTGTTACGCTATCTCTTAAGTATCTATTCGAACTGGCTAATAGCCAACCTAATAATTTACTGATTAGAATTTTGGAATCTTCACTTATAAAAGATTTATCATTGCTTGAAAATGACCATTGAATTAGTCTTTTTATACTAGCATCATACAAATAATTATTTTGTGTATATGGTAACCACCAAGCATCTCTATCAGCCATAGAATAATTATTTAAATAATTATGAAGATAATTTGCATTGAAAATATGTTCTGGATTTGAACCAATCAGAAAAATTATATCTAAAAACTTGTGAAATATTTCTTCGTTAGGGATAATGAATTTATTGATATAGTCTTTAGAATTGTCCTTTATTGTATTTGGTTGTCTCCATATCAAACTTTCAATAAAAGAATCAATGACTGCAAAATAAGAACTACAGGTTTCTGCTAATTCATAAAATTCATAACCCGTTAACTCTGGTATTTGGATTGAAAAAGCTTCTATCAATCCCTTGTTTTTATAACATTCTGATTCATCTTTGATAAGATGAAAAAGCTTTCCTTCTTTAATAAATGATTGTTTTGGATCAGATTTGTCCAGGTTCCTATTTAATAGCAAAGATGCAATCAAATGATCTTCAAATCGTTGATAGGATAAATATATTACCTCTTTACTATTCCCAGCAGATAAGTAATGGACGTTTTTGTTAAAAATTCCTTCCGATATAAGATTTTCCAGCAGCTTACTCTTGTTACTGATTTTTTTTAGCTCAGTCTCAAATAGAGTATAGGCTTCTTCATAATCTAGGAAGTTTTGATCTTTCTGAATTGATTGTTCAATAAATATTTCTATTGTCTTTTTAACAAGATTAATTTCATTTGGAAAATCTAGTCGTTTTGGTGATGCAAGATTTGCATTGATGCTGTTGATAAAAAAGTTTATAATTTGCGAAATTCCAGTAAAGCCTTTTGGAATTTTATTAAAACCTGCTTTAGAGAGTCCCAAACAAAACAGTTTTAAAAAAAGTGGATTGGAAAATTCCGGATGCAAAAGAGGTGTGCTTGGGTATTCAATTTTGTAATAATTAAAGAACAATTTTATTGCTTCATCTTCTTTTTGAGAAAATCCATGATGTGTGATCATATTTATTGATTTGTCATGTAATATGCTCTGGGGGATTAGCAACTTCTCATAACTTGTTCTATAGCTAAAAACCAAACCTAAAAACTCATATTTTTCTATTTTTCTTGTAAAACTCTTTATGTGGTCTAACCAAAAGTAGATTCCTTTTCCCTCATTAATTGCATCGATAATTATTAGTATTCTTGAGCCTTGTGCCTCTGCCCTAGAATTTAATCCACCTAAAAATTCATTTTCTGAACAGTTGATGCGTAAAATATTTTTAAATAGTTGTGCCCAAGGATTTTCATCGGTTACAAAAAAATCACCAACTAGAAATAAAGTAAGTTTATTCTCTTGAATCCTTTTGTTAGTTATGTCCGCCAATAAATGGGATTTACCAGAACCCGCTTCTCCTTTTAAAAATAGTGTTGGATTGTTTGAGAGTTTTGCAATTGTACTATTGATAAAATCATCAAAACTATAAGTTGTCTTTAATAATGATCTTAATAAGTTTAATTGATAGTTAAATCGATTTTTGTCTTTTGTCTTTATTTTGTTGCCTTCTTTGTCCGTAACCTCAAATTCTTTTTCTTTTAGTTGATCTATTTCACTTTCTGTTTCAGAAATTGATGATTGCAATTCTCTGAGTTGTTTTTGAAATAAATCATAATTAATTTTTTCAGTTGGGGAAAGGTGACATTCCTCATATTTGTTCTTTATTCTTTCAGCAAAGTTTTTTATCTGGGATTTGTATTTTTCTAGTGAGGTGTCGTTTAGAAAACGCACACATTTATCTATTGAGAGGAGCAATTCGTGAATGTTATTCTTGAATTTATTTTTAAACTTATCATCAAACGCAATAGCATTGAAGATTTCAGCAATTTCTAACTCAAAATTCAATTCAGGTGTATATCTATTTTCTAGGGCATCAATTGTGTTATTACTTTGTTCAATAATCCATTCATCACTGAATTCTTCAACATTGAACCAAAACCTATATTTCCCACAATTTATATCTAGTGATAATTTGTCAATTAACTCTGAACTTCCCCAGTATTCAAAAGTTATATTTCTTCCATACTTTTTAGCAAATTCTTCCATTTTCTTTTCATAAGAATTCCATTTGTCCATAAACCAATTTTCATTTGGAATTCTAGGATCAGATCTATCTAGTGGGATACATATATAATATTTCGTCAAATTTGGGTGTTTATCAAATGCTGTTTTAAATGAATTCTCTAATTGGTCCCATTGAGATTTTCCCATCGTATTGAAATACTTTGCTTGCCATCCATACTCTTCTCCGACATCATTAGTGCAATATGCCTCAACACCTCCATCGGGAGTGCCTAATCTATAAAATGATTTTTTATTTGGTAAATTTTCGTTACGGGCTAGTTGACATACTAATTCTTCGAAAGAATTATTTTGAGAACCATTGTAGGATTTTATATTCCACCAATTAATATTCATTTAGGACCTTTATTTAAGCCATATAACGGTGTTGCGCATAACCCGCCGCCCATAGATACAATGTTTACAAGAATGACAACACGAATACTTAAAAGCAAAAAATGCTTAAATTTTTCCACAAGCATTTTTTGCCACAAACTTTTTTAGAATGAAAACCTTGCACTACTATTTATGTTAAAACTACAAGCCCAAAAACATTTTCAAAGCCCAAGCAGAATGAAGCGGTCGGGTTGATGCGCTTGTTATATGGCATTTAATTATTTCTTTTCAATCTCATTAACAAAAGAATCAATTATCTTCTCATTTTCGGCAAACATTATTAACATATCGTTTTGATGCATTTTATAAGAATTTTCGGCTTCATTAATTGGATTGGTTATTACTTCTCTATTTAAGTTATTTTGTTCAAGGATCACTTTTATTTCTTTTTTGTCTCTATAACTTTTAAGATTTATTGCAACCAGAAGAATATTAAACTTTCTTAATAAAACTAATAGTTCGTCAAAAGTTTTACCCACTAGTTTACTATTCTTATTAATTTTTAGAGAATATATCTCATTAAATTCATTGAAATCCAGTATCTCATTGAGAAATTGTGAGACACCAGGATTGTGTATCGATTGAACCATTATCTTAGTCTTGATGCCTCCAAGAGAGATTATTTCATCCACTTTTGCTTCTTTGGCCAAACTTGTGTCGTGAACATCTACTAATTCTAATATTGAATATATATTATCTTTTTTTCTTATGCCTTTTGCTTCTAGCTCCAATGAATAGTTTTCTATTGTAAGAGTCTTTAATATATTCCGTGCATCTGGATCAGTTGATTTTTCATCTGCAACAATAACAACAATATCTGCCTCTTTAAAATTTGCTTTTTCCAAATCTGCCCGTTTGGTTGCGTCCCCCTTTACATAACTTACAATTGTTTTATCTAAGTTGTATTTGGCTAATGGAAAGTCTTCTTCTATATCAGCTAATACTAAAACAGGTTTCTTATGTGTATATTCTTTATTTAACAAATCTTGTATAAGAATAGGAACATTTTTATTCCAACCGCATATTATTATGTGATTTCTAATCATTTTTGATTTCAATCCTTTTATTTCTAGTATATGATTTTTAATATGGTCTGAAGTTAAAAAACCAATTATCGTAAGAGCACCTCCTAGCCCTATCATCGGAATTAATGTAACCAAAAATTGAGCAAATGGATCTTGAGGGAATAAATTACTACTATAACCACTCCCTCCAAAAACAAATAACCACAAAATATTGTTTAGGAAAGAACGATTATCAAAATCACTAATGGAATTATTTTTTATAGCCCACTTATGCTCAAAATATTGAATTCCTATCAGATCAGTTATAAACAAGGTGATTACGATAAGAATAATAACTAAATACTTATAATCAGATAAGACTGAAATTGATTTTCGAAGAAAACGAATTAGATTAGTATTTAGATTTAATAAAAATATATTTTGCTTTTTTAAGAATGCCAAAAACAGGTTTGAAAAAAATATTATAAAGATTAATGCAACAGGAATAAGAAGAAAATACCAAATGTATCTTAAAACAATATTAGATGGCATAATATCTATATCATTATAGTATTGGATAGAACCGGAATGCCAATTATCAAGTGACATACCGGATATAACTTTGTTTTTACTTCCCTCTACAATTCTATCAGGAAAATCCAGTTTATCGTAATTCTCTAATAAGGTTTTCGTTATAGAATAAACTAAATCATCATTCATAGATTTTTTACAAACTAAAATTGATTTTACACATACGGTTGCAATTGGGATTGAATTTACTTCCTCATTATAGATTGATAAGTAAGGATATGTCTGCGTTAAATTTTCAATGAAACTTCTATTCAGTGGTATCATAAAGAGTTTATTATCATTAATATGATTTAACAAACTATCAGGTATATTATTAATAAATGATGCTTGGAGTTGTCCATCCAGCACCATTCTGATACCAATATTTGGAGCAAAATAATGTCTTTGTATAGAAGACCATAAATTAACCGAGTTAAGAATTATCTTTGTATCAGTAAATAAGCCACCACCTTCAGGACCGACATTTATTTTTAGATGTCTTAATTGATCGATACTTACTAACAATGGATCAGTTGTAATAATATAAATTGGTTCTTTGTAGAAAGTAATTATGCCTCTCAAATCTGCCAATCTACCATTGAATGGATATAAACCGTTATCTGCAAAAAATGCAATATCATTCTGTACAATTGCAAAATCTAGTGAATCCTTATCAAGTAGTTCCAAATTTTCGACAGAGCCATTTGTTTCAATCACATTAACTTCTATTTCATATTCGTTTAAGATTTTTTTGATACTCTGCCCAAGGGGAAAATAACTGCCAGATTTTAATGCAGTACCTAATCTATAACTAGTTTTTTCTACTGATAATGAACAGTTTGCAAATAGAAAAAATAACAAAATATTTACTATGTTAATTTTGTAACACATTGTTGCTAAGAATCCTATAAAATATTCATTGCCATATAACTACTACTTAAGCTGACAACTATTTATTCTAAAGCAGATTTTAGAAATGCATAATCTGCAATTCTAAATTCCAATAGATTTTGAACAAGATCACGGTAAACTAAGACTATACTTACTTTTATGAAGATAGAGCGAATAATATCACAGTATTTATTTAGGCAAAAACTGTTGTATAAAATTCTGTTAATAATTTTTGGGAAAGAGGGAGATAAAAGGAATAGTCCGAAAATGAGGATTGAAATGAGCAGAGAATCCATAACAACCTAAATTGTTATAATTAAAAAACAAAATAAGAAAAATTGATAAAATGTACAGTAAAAAAATAAGGCAGAAGTTTGAATTTCCACCTACGCTGAAGCTTCGGAGGACAGGTAGGAAGACAAGACGGCGGGCAGGCAGCAGATAGGGGTCATACCCGGATAAATAACATAAAACGAATTCAAAGGATCAATAGTTCGATCTTCCTTAGCTCCACTGGAAAACCTTGATTAGAAACTATGATCAAGGTTTTTTTATTTCCTTTATCTTTAATTTGAAAACAAATTGGTTAGTTTTGGAGTGAATTGAAGCGAAAAAACGGACAAAAAGCGGACAGAAATATTAACATGAAAGTGCGAAGGAATACTTTTTTTTCTCCCCAGCTTTACTGAGTCCGTTAACTAATGCATTAAATTTCATCAGACAACCTTAGAGGAGTAAGTACTCTCGACATAAAAGATCATGAGATCATTTTGGTTGACAATTCCAGGTAAATAGAAATTAAAGAAGTTTTGCGGATATCAATAATCAAATTAATAGGCTTGGTTATTGAGTTGAACTTTCTTAGAACCTTTCATACCGTAAAAAACTAAATACCAATAACAAATAACAGGTATAATAAATGCATACTGGATTCCGATTGTATCTGCAAGAGAACCTTGAAGCAAGGGTATAATTGCACCACCTACATTTGCTGCAAATAAAATTCCAGAACCTTGAGAACGAAATTTTCCCAACCCTTCTATTGAAAGGGCAAAAATATTGGAGAACATTATTGAGTTGAATAGACCGACCAATAATATTGACCACATTGCTACATGACCGGTTGTTACCATTGTCGTTATTACTAGAATTGATGCAACTGCAGCATTAAAAGAAAGTACTTTGCCTGAATCTAATTTTGTTAAGACATAAGATCCAATGAACCTGCCTACCATTGCCCCACCCCAATAGAATGAAATATACTTTCCGGCTTCTGCTTCTTTGATACCGAGTACAAAATCTTGTGATATATAGTTTACTAAAAAACTACCAATAGCAACCTCAGCGCCAACGTAAAAAAATATTCCAACAGCGCCTAAAGTGAGATGGCGAAAACTCCATGCACTTTTTCGTTTTTTTTCCGGTAAAACAATTTCAATAGGTTCTTGTTCTTCATTAATTTTGGGCAGTTTAAACATTGCGATAACTGCAGCCAAAACAATTAAGATTGCTGCTATTCCAAGATAAGGCGCTTTTACAGTTGCAGCTTCCAGAATTTTAGCTGTACCAAGATTTTCAGCAGAGAGAAATGCGAGTTCGGATGTTGCCTTTATTCCCTCAGCCAAAATAAAAACTGCTCCAAACAATGGGGCAAGCGTCGTACCAAGTGAAGTAAAAGCTTGCGTTAGGTTCAATCTGCTTGATGCTGTTTTAGCCGGGCCTAAAATTGTGACATATGGATTAGCGGCAACTTCTATTATTGTAATCCCTCCTGCAAGAATAAACAACGCAGTAAGAAAGAGAGGATATGACGCAATAATTGCCGATGGATAAAATACTAGACAACCGATGCTGGCTGTAATTAACCCGATAATTATCCCGTTTTTATAACCGAATTTATTTATTAAAAATCCGGCGGGAATAGAGACAAGAAAATATGCACCAAAAAATGAAAACTGAACTAACATTGCCTGAAAATAATTTAAGCTAAAGATTGCTTTTAGATGAGGAATGAGAATGTCGTTTAAGACTGTTATAAAACCCCACATAAAAAACAAGGATGTTAGGACAACTAATTCTTTTACATATGTTTTTTGAACAGGGGAAGAAGAATTCTTATTGCTTGTTGAGTTTTCAGTTATCATCTATTAAATCAGTAATCAATGAAAACAATTTGAATAATTTACCGCAAGAATTGACTATATAGAATTTTATCAATCTTACTTAACATTAAATATGGATTTTTTGTTCTGCAACTATTCATTTGCATATACAACTAACGTTTCCGGTTTATTTGTTATTATGATTTTAATAATTTATCAATCTATTTCTAATTGTATCCTTTTTCAGATAAGTATTGAAATCCAATCCTTCGTAATTCTTTTAGTTCATTCAGCATATGTGCATCACTATTTACATAAATTCGTTTAATATTTTTCAGCATTAAATCTAAATTCTGCAAATTCGTTTTCTTGTAAACTAGATTAGCGCAGTTAAATTCCATCGGTACATCATACTTATTACATAGTTCTATTATAGGCATAATTTGTATGTCATCTTCAAAGTAATTTGAACATGGGTGCCCCAAGAAAGTAATTTTATCGTGATACCTTTCGATAGCATTTAAATAAGCCTCAGTTATTTTTTTCGACGTTCCGCCATAGACAGGAGCAGGGTGCGATGATAGAATTATAATTTCCGGTGTAATATTTTGAATATCCAAACAAACATCCCCCTCTTCGTTCAGTATGTCCGCCTCAACACCGAATAATACTTCTACATTATTATGGATATTTTTCCATCGCTCGATCATGTTGTAATAATTTTTCGTAACAAACTTTCGTTTATCCTGGTGAACCTGGCAGTGGTCAGTTATAGCAATTTTTTCCAATCCTATCTCACCGGCAAATTTTACAATCTCATCAACGGTACTCATTCCATCGGAAAAGTTAAAAGAGTGAATGTGGTAATCTTCTTTACCCGGGTTAACAATATCCATAATTATCTGCCTCTATAAATCTCGGTTAAATAATTTCCGTTAATTTATGAACTTGTAACGAAAATAAACCTTCAATTCCTTTAAATGTTTTCTTAAAGTGGTCGGTTTCCATATGTACTTTAAGGTCTTCCTCGGTTTCCCAATTTTCATAAAGCATAATTATATTAGGATTATCATTATCTTTATAAAAGATATAATCAACACATCCTTTTTCATTTCGAGTTGGTTCGGCAAGACCCAATATTTCTTTTTCTACTCTTTCGTGTTGTTCATTTATAGTAAATATTGCGATGATAGTAACGTAATGCATAAACCCTCCGTTAATAAAAACAGTATAGTCTAATATGGGAATATCCTTTTTATATGTCTTTCTAAAATATTTTCTTCAACATTTTTTGAGATTTGAACGCGGTATTTTTCAAGTGCAGATAAATAACGGTCTCCCATTTCAGCAGCAATTTTATAACTGACATGTAACAACTGTCGGAAGTGCATATTGTAATTACTGTTGGCTTGATCATGCCTTAATGATTGTGAAAATTTTTCACCATTCCAACTATTTACTTCTTCGATGGAAGGTAGAAATTTTAAATCAATATCGATTACTGTTTTATACGGACCGCATAATTCATCATATCGATTATATGCTTCAGCATAAATATCTTTTGCAATTTCCAGGCCCTCATCTTCTGCGGATGCCAAACCGATAAGTTCTTCAAGCCATGTTGTGCCGGCAGTTTTAATATGAAGACCCGTATCAAACTTTTTAAGAGCTTCTTTAATCGGTTTGTAAATTGAAAATTTATCGCTGCCTGAATGGACACTCAGTTTTAAGTCTTTCGGTAAATCGAATGTTTCGATTGCTTTGTTAATTATCATCAAGTCTTGTTCAAATTCTTTTTGGAAAATATTAACATCGCCTACGTAATCTACACCTTTATTAAATCTCCCGGAAAATTTAGGAGCTATAGTTTGAACGGGAATTGATTCTGATGAAAGTGCCGATAAAATAAAAAATAATTCAGTGGGAGTTTGAGGTGTGTCCGTCTCGTCCATCGAAACCTCAACAATAAAATCATTATTGCCTTTTAGCTTAACGATTAATTTATAGATATCAGCCGCATGTTTTGCTGCGGTTAAATATTTTTCGCCTGCAGATTTAATTGTATTCTCATCTACAACAATTCTAAGCAAAGAACCGGGTAGTTCCAACTCACCTATAAATTGAGCATTATCCGATACAAATTTATCCAAACTTACTTTATCAGGAGAGATGCCGATCGAGTCAGCAACATCAATAGTAAAAAAATCGGAAGCTTCAACAAAAAGATCTACTGTTGCTATACCAATATGATCGGCATCTACAAAATAATCTTCTTTCCAATTTAATTCATTAACAGCCTTGTCTGCTTTCAACCTGGTATTAGATGGCTGGCTGTGAATAATTTGATGTTCTCTGTAAGATTTATTCCAGACAGGAGTTATATCAATGCCCAAATCTTTTGCTTTAATAATTGCAGATAGCTGCGCTTTTGCCTGGTGACCAAATCGATCACCAATTCCCATCGAATATTTCCCAAGTTGCTTCATAATTTATAGTCCGTATTTTTCTGTGCTTAATACATTTTTCCCAATAATATCATCCCAGTTATAGATGTGAAATGTTTTATCATCTGACATTGCAACAAACATCCCATTTGGGAAATTAGGTCCAAGGTTTACATTTGTAACTTCACAACCATCGCTGTTGTTGGTTGAAACATCTACAATTTTTACAAGTTTATGAAGATGGGGTTTAGCAGGTTCATTATCTTCCGGATCGTCAGGATCAATAATAGCAGGTGTACCTTCTCTTAAATAAATTCTAAAACGGTTCGCACTTTGATCCGAAACAAGAATATACCCGGTTTTATCATCAATATTATAAATAGCTATTCCTTCATTATCTTCCCAATAATCCAGAGTATAAATAATTCCTAATTCTTTTTCTGCATCCGGTATATCCGGATCGGCATAATATTTTCTTACACCGTATTGCTCATCGGAATAATAAACGTAACCAAGCTGGTCATCCACGGCAATTGCCTCAATTTCTTTTATACCGCTGTAATTACCAAATTCACGAACCTTTTCACCGATAACATTTCCGTTGCCGTCGTCTTTCAGTAGATATTGCCACAAATAATTTTCAGCGGGTCCTTCTTTACGACCTACAATTGCAAATATCGCTCCGTCGCTTGGACGTTTGTAAAGGCTAATACCCATGGGTGCACGGAACTCTTCACCGGCAAAAGCTTCTATTCCGCCATTATCAATAGCTTTCATATCAGGTAAACTAAAAACTCTAATTTTATTTGCTTCTCTTTCAGCAGCAACTGCAATATCCACCGGTTCTCCATTAAGTATTAAACCATATTCTACATCAACGTTATTGGGACGTTTTAAATTTCGCACTGTTTTTTCTTCAATAATCTTACCCGCCAAATCATACACATAAAGTGCTCCATCAGTATCTTTGTCGGTTCCTATAATTAAACTTTTTGACGGGTCCTCTGAATTGATCCAAATTGCCGGGTCATCTGTATCCCATTTAGCTTGTTCGGTAACCGCAACAGGTTTAACAAAATCATCACATTTTTGATCATCGCTGCTACATCCAAGAAATGAAAAAATGTAAATACCTATGAATAAAATACTGAGATAGTTTTTTGATAGTTTCACCATTGTTTCCCTCTATATTTTTTACGAAAAAATATCAGTTTTGAGCCAAGAATATCGATTTTGAGATCATTTTCAAAACATTATTTTGTCTATACAAATATACATAAAGCAGGGATTTTGTACAAGCAAAATTGACTAATTTAGAAATCAATTTAACCATTCAAAATAAAAAACAGCGCTTCCGGGGAAGCGCTGCACAGGCTAACCAATAAGAAGGGTGGAGGAATTCTTCTTTGATCAATTTATTAGAACCGCATAGAGAATCAGTAATAGCATGATTTTCTTAAATTAAGTGCGGTTGCTATATCTGACCAGTCGATAGCAGTAACACTACCGTCATCGTGAACGGGGTAAAACACACCGAATGGGTAATCGGTACCCACAGATTCTTGGGTCAAAACAACTCCATCGGTATTACTTGTAATTTCACCTCCGAAGCTGCCAATATATTCTAATGACTTTCGATCAAAGACTCGGAAGCTATTATCTGTATAACTTTGGTCTGTTATAATATAATAGCCGCTTGTATCCTGTTCACAAGCGAAAAGCGCAATTCCTTCTGGTTCATAATGAAAATAATCGTTCGGAATTAATACACCGGTAAATTTTCCGTCAGGAGAGTAAATTTTAATATTGCATATCTCCTCAAGTTCTTCGGCAATAAGCAAACGTTGTAATTCCCGATCAAATAAAATTGATTCTACTTTATATAATACTCCTTTCCCTTCGGTATCACCAAAAGCTCTAATATGCTGTGATTCCAAATTGCCTTCTTTTACAGAAAAAGTAAAATGCCGAACCCTTTCACCGAGTTCGCTTGCAGGGGGAATTTCTTCAGTTTCGGTTTCATAATTATCAGTAATATACATATGGTATTGATCATCGAAAAAGTTAATGGCAATTCCGTAAGGACGTTTGAGTTCTTTCTCGCCAATAATACCAACAGGAGAAAATTCCGGCAGATTAAAAATAGAAATACGATGATTATCTCTTTCAACTACAAGAAGTAGATCGTCAATTACAGCAATACCGTTAGGGCGGCTAAATGCACCGGCATCATCAAACCTACGGATGAATTTACCGTTACGCGCATCATAGATTATAATCGCATTGCCTTCTTTTGCTGTAGCCAGCAACCAGTATTCGCCGTTTTCTCCTTTCCAGAAAGCGGGACTATCAACGTTATCGCCTTCATCACGATCGGTGTGAAAAGCTTCTTTCACAATCGATTTTTCCAGCATGGTTATTTGAGCTTCACCGTTTTGGCGTTTAGTATTATTTGATTCGCAAACAGCCAGTATCAGCAATAAAAAAATCAATAAAACACCAAAAATCACTCTATTTTTAATCACAATTACTTTCTCCTTCATTAATTATTTTTACTTCTATCACATATTATATTTGAAACCTGCCTGCAGCCACCAAGAATAAAATTCACGTTGAATTGGTCTGTTTTCTTTCCCTATATAATAACTGAGAGGGGCATTATTTATATTTACTAATTGTAAATAAACGCTCAGTTCGTCTATGAGTTTCATGTTAGCAGAAAAGTCGAACTGAATATGATCCTTATAGTAGATATCATTTTCTTCATCTTCACCGACTAAATCAAGAAAACTAGTTTGATAGTTTACACTCAGTTGAGCAGTAAATCCATATTTCTGATAACTTAAAGCAAAGTTGGCGGTATTACCAGCCTGACCAGGCAATGTTGTATTTTCTCTTCCGGGAAGATCGGCAGTAGAAGTAGTATAAGTATAGTTTGCGTAAATGCCAAAGCCATCAAGGAACCCGGGTAAGAAGTTGAGCTGTTGTTGCCAGTTAATTTCAAATCCAAATAACGATGCATCACCGCCCTCACTTGGCTGCCAAGGTTCGTAAATCTTATAACCGTCATAAACTCCACCAGATTGTTTAATCACGGTAGGGAAAATTATATTCTTCAAGTTTTTGTAGAATATACCGCCGGAAATAACACCGATTCCGGAGAAATAATGTTCGGCTAATAGATCAAATCCATAAGATGTAGTTGGAACTAAGTCAGGATTACCTCTTTCTATCTCTTCATCTTCATGTAGTACTACACTGTATGGTACTAAGTCCACATAATGAGGACGTGCTAAACCGGTTGTAAAAGCAGCACGAATATATGTCTGCGGTGAAATTGCATATTTAAGATGAACCATCGGTAAAATATGATTATGAGATTTTTCTGCAGAAAGTTTTGTGGTTTTTTCATAATCACCGTCATCATCAAAAACAACCTCATTACCATTATACGAAGTATTCGTTATTTCGTCTCGAACGCCTGCGAGGAGCGTCAAATCACCAAACTTTATTGTCGTCATAAGATAAAATGCATAAACATCTTCGGTTGCATCATAAGTTGCTGCATCAGTATCTTCTACCAACCATTCACTAACTAAATCGCCGTCTTTGTTTTCATTGAAGAATTTTTCCAGTTTATCAAAGTCGATAGTAGGACCGAAGTTATAGTTTCCGCCAAGAAAATCAGAAACATTATCACCGACAAAACGGCTCATTAATATATCATCGTCGCCATCCCACTCATATTCCCAAATTTTTTCTTCACGGTCTTTTTTCTTCATTGATGCTTTTCCACCGATTTTTAAATTGGCTTGGCTTGCTCCGATACTGTACGGAAAAGATAAATTAACAGACCCAACTAAATCGTTATTGGTTGATAGGTTATCATGGTATTCCAATTTATCAAAAACAAAGTTTTCCGGATCAAATTGATAACCCGAAGCCAAATTGGTGATAGTGTATTTTGGATGATCCGGATCGGAAAGGTTAAGTTCCAAATTTGGCTTTTTATTCATTTTGAAGTTAGGTGAAATATGTCGATCTTCTTTTTCTTGAGCATAACTATAGGAGAGAGAGTAATCAAGTGTTAAACCACCAAAGTGATTTTCTCCTTGACCCAAAAAGCTATATAAAGTTGCCCTCTGATCGCGGGCTTTCATATGGCGTAAAACCTCAGCCTTTGAAACATCGGTGGCTGAATTATAATCACCTTTGCCAGGGCGAATTCTTAATTGATGTCTTCGTTCAATATCGAGATAATCATTATATACAGCCTTGAGAGAATATGAATTTTCATTATTCGGTCTATAATCGAAGCTGGTAGAAAATCCCATTCTATCTCGCCTTAAATCATAGTTCCTTAATTGCAAATCTTCAAGCGCCCATGGAATTTCATTATCATTAACATCTTCAACATTTCCCCACTCCATCTCGTTATTGTGCGAACCACGGTCTGACCTTAAATAACTTGCGCCAAACATGATACCAAAATTATTGTTTGCACCGAACCTTGTTCCATAACTAAGAGATCCTTGATAGAGTCCTTTCCCGGAAATGTCTGCATATCCACCACCGGCAGTGACATTAAGAACAGGTTTTTCATAATCGAGTGCACTCCTTGTAATTAAATTGACGGTGCCACCGATAGCATCACCATCCATATCAGGTGTAATTGCTTTGATAACTTCAATTGATGCTAGTTGGTCGGATGGAATAATATCCATTTGTGTTTGACGATCGTCGCCTTCACCGGAAGGTATATTCTGACCATTAATTTTCATCGAATTCAAACGAGCATCAGTTCCTCTAATTTGAACATAACGTCCTTCACCCTGATCTCGTTGAATTGAAACACCCGGCAATCTCTGCAAAGCTTCAGCAGCGTTGATATCGGGGAATTTTTCAATCCCCTCTTCAGAAATAACATTTTTAATATTATCGGCTGTTTTCTGAATACTAAGTGCTTTTGTTTGACCTTGAGCAAGTCCGTAAATAAGAACTTCCTGCATTTTCACATCGCTGGCTTTAATACCAATATCCTGGTTGAGGGTTCGTCCTTCAGGAATCGACACACTTAGAGTATCGTTGTTATACCCAATATAACTCACAACCAAATTATAATCTCCAGGTGGGATATTTGCGATTCTAAATAAACCGCTAATATTTGTCGCTGAACCAAATGTTGTTCCTTCTAAACGGACATTGGCACCAGGTAAATAATCATTTGTAGCTGAATCAAAAACACGCCCGGTAATTTGCCCTTTTTTCTGAGCCGAAGTTGTGTTTGGTAGAAATAACACGGCAGCTAACACACAGTAAATAAGGATTGAAAGGGTGCTTTTCCGAAACAAATTGGAAAAAATTTTTTCCATTTCCATCTCCTGTTGGTAATTAATTAAACAATTAATTAGTACTGCTGCTACTTTTTTGACCTCCTTGTACTTACGCACATTAAAAAGTTTATAGATATTTATCTTTTAAGAAATACATAAGAATATTCTTACCGATATTTTTTTTAATAATTTCCCTCCAACAATACTTTTCGAAACCGTATTTGTGATTGACTTATTTTCGCTTTATTCATATTTGATAAAAATGATTTATTAAAAATTATTTAACCCTAGCATATTGATATATAATTTCCCCTTCTTTATTTACGAAAGAAATAATCAGTTCATTATCTTTAACCGTGCAAAGTGAGAAGCCGGAATCAGAACTCGTAAATAATTGTCCTTCCGTTCGGTGCTTATCATCAACTTCCCGTGTTAACGAGCCTGATGTGTTTACAAAGTAATCCACATTAGAACCTTCTACTTGAAGGTGTTGAAAATTGTGTATATGCCCGCTGACAGCAATATCTACATTGTGTTTATCAAGCAGCGGCTGAAGACGTTTCTGTAAATCGGTACGTTCAATGTCATCTTTATACGTGCCGGCATAAACAGGATGATGCCCCATCACGATTTTCCATTTAGCATCGGAAGCACTAAGAGTAGAATCAATCCATTCAAGATCGTCTAGTAAGGGTGCCTTACCGGCGGCTGGATACCTTTCAGGATCGTCACGGTATTTATCAATCAACGGTGGGGTGTCTATAAACAGCAACAGCACATCTACGTTTTCGGAAACCGACCTTGTTAAGGAATAATACCGGTCAGGCATTATCCACCGGCGGCTTACATTTGTGTATTCGACCACAGCTTCGGTGTTTCCTTCATGCTCATGATTGCCTAGTACCGGATACCAACGGATCATCAATTCGGGATGCTTATAGATCCATTCAAAGTTAGTTTCCCACAACGGATCATGAATCGACTTAACACCAAGGAAGTGATGTACATCCCCAATTGCTGCTACAAACTTTGGTTTAGTAACCGCAGCAACTACACCCATCATTTCGGCTACAGGTACTTGATCGTAATAACCGTTACGACCCAAATCACTTGCAATCATAAAGGTAAAATCCTCTTTAAGCTCTGCTAGTGCCTGCACATCTTTGGGGACTATATTTTCTCTTTGACCATATAGCAAATTTTGTTGAGAAAAAGCTAGTATTAGAATCAACACTGTTATAACAAGTAAACGTATTTTAACTATATTCATTATTAACTCCTTTAAATGATATTCGATACTTGGTTGCCATTAACCGGTTTTCTGGAATATCAAAGCCAATTAACTTCACCAACTTCTTGCTAAATAAATGTTTCTTTACGTAATCTGAGATTGTGATTGAGTTTATACAGGGAGCTGTTTCTATTAGAGGTTTGCCAAAGGCAAATGTTAGTATTGCTTTAAGAACTTTAATAATTTGTATAAATGACTTTCTGGTCATATCCTCTATCTTTTAAAAAAGTAAGATATTAGCTGTATTTCTCAGAAATCATTGATTCAATTTCCTTTAGACCCAACTTGAATGGTCCTTGGGCTTCCAATTTAAGACTGGTAACTGCGGCAGACCATTTAATAGATTCAGCCGGAGTTGCCGTGAGACGTTTAGCCATATAAGAAGCTATACATGTATCCCCACGCCCGCTTCTTCCGATCAATTCACGCGGTTTGAATTTTTCCTCGAAAACATCACCATTGGCATAAACAAGTATACCTTCCCGATGTGTAAGCACAATTTCACGAGGTCCCATTTCAAAAAGTTTTTCTGCCGCAGTTAAAAGGTCTGATTCACCTGTTAATGATTCTGCTTCAACAATATCTGCTTTCAGAACATCTATTAAAGCGAGAACTTCTTTTTGTTCAGGCCAATCTGCATGAATTAGAGTATTATCAGGGGCAATAATTCTAATAAACCCTTGGGCATCTGCAACTAGGATTGAATTTCTCTTTCTAAGTTCTTTCACCAATCCTAAAGGAGCTTCTTCGCGAACAGACCCGTTAATTAAAATTGCTTTTGCTTCCAAACCATCAAATTGATCGAGTGTATAAGTTCCTGCTGTTGCAGTACAAGTAAGTATTCTTTCATCAGGATTATCGGTTGGGTATTCCAACCGCATATGAGTAGAGGATGGAGTGAACGTAGGGTAGACATCCACTCCAATGGAATTTAGGGTTTCTACAACATGTCTATCTTCTTCAGCCAAACGAGTTACAGCGGCTACACTTTTTCCTGAATTAACTGCTGCATGTGCACCATAGTTAAATCCGCCTCCGTCAACATAGAACGTGCCATTCTTCGAAAGGATTGTATCTTTAGTATAATTACCAAAAATTAATATGTCGTAGTTTTTTTTGTTATCCATAATGTTCTCCGTTTATTCTCTCACCTTTACATTCCAGAGAGAAAGTGCTAATAACATTGATACTACAGAACCACCGAGCCAGAAAGCAATTGCGCTGCTAAAATCATAGTGGCGGATACCGTCAACAATGGTAGTCCCATTTTCAATTAAAACACCGCTTATTTGATCTTGCAAACCGGCTCCCAAATAACTGAATATGCCTATAAATCCCATAACTGCACCGGCTGCTTTTCTTGGAGCAATATCAATTGCAAATAATCCGCCAAGTGCAGCGAGAAGACCGCTTAATGTAAAACCGTAGATTAGAAATGCGACTGTTATGATTGAATGATAACCGTCAGGGGTAAAGAATATGATGATTAAAGCAATTACTTCAATCAATCCGAAAATAAAAGTAACGGGAGGACGTTTTGCATTAAAAAGTTTGTCAGAAATAAATCCATAAGCAACACAACCGGCTAATCCAGCAAAAGTGTTTAGAGCCAACAAACCACCGGCTTCAACTAATGTATAACCTTTATCTTCCTGGAGATATAAAAACCCCCAGCTATTAATTGCATACCGTGTAACGTACATCATGGCACTTGATAAACCAAGTACCCAAATGGCGGGATTTTTGAATATTTTCATCTGGGCTTGTTTAGTAGAGGATAAATCGTCAGCATCATCACTTTGTTTACTTGAGTCATCATTTTTCCAATGTGCAACTAACGGTAGTCCTAACGTTTGCGGTTTGTCTTGTAATAAATAATAAATTCCAACAGCAACAAAAATTCCGAATACGCCCGGACCCCAGAACCCGGCTTGCCATCCAAAGAATGATACGATAGTAGCTGAGACGATAAAAGTTAGTCCTTCACCAATTGCATGCCCGGTGCTCCAAATACCATATAACCTTCCTCTTTCCTTGTTACTAAACCAGTTTGCTAGTGTAACCGCACCGGTTGGAGCACCAAAACCTTGGAACCACCCATTCAACCCCCATAAAACAATCCATACCCATAAAGTTGTTGTGCCGACAATTATTATATTGATAGTTGCCGAGAGTAAAACCCCAAGAGTAAAAAATCTTTTTACGTTAGCGTGGTCGGCTAATATGCCATTAAAGAATTTTCCGAAAGCATAAGCATAAAGGAGTGCGGCTCCGACGGATCCCAATTCAGTCGCAGAAAATATTTCTCCATCTATTAAATCCTTTTTCATTGCAGATAGTGCAAGTCTCAGGGGATATGCCAATCCATATCCCACTGTAATAGCAATCATTACCTGCCATCTATACTTTTTATATAAAGCATTGATCTTATTCTTATCTTCGATCAATGGTACAGCTTCTCCTGTGGCAAAAAAGTTAAGTATTCTTTTCATTCATTTTCCAATTGAGTGCTGAAAAAAAATAATACCGATATTAAAGTTATCCCTAAGGTTTCATAACAATTTTCATTGCCTGTTTTGGAATATGTTTTTGAGTATTTAAGTCCAATCCTAATTTATTATAAGCTTTCACTCCGTCTTTCAGGGGTATAACTTCGGTGAAAAAGGGTTTCATATTAAGCTTACCCGACATTAAAATCTTCATAGCCGGCAACATGGTATTTTGCCCAATATAAGTACCGATCAATTTTATCGCTTTACGTGTTATAGTATTAGGAACAATTGTAGTTTTCACACTGCTATCCATACCAAACGCTAGGATTTTTCCTCCCGGAGTAACGTATTTAATAGCGTTTTCCAATTGGTCACCAACTGCATCAATAACAATATCTGCACCTTTTCCATCGGTGAATTTCATCACTTCTTTTTCTATATCAACTTCATGAGGATTAAAAACCGGTATACCTAATTCTTTTGCAACTTCAATTCTAAACGGATCAATTTCCGTACACATAGTGTAAGCGGCAACATTTTTAGATAATGCTGCAAAGAGATATCCAATTGGTCCAAACCCCAAGACTACCACTGAGTCCCAGCATTGCATTTGTACTGCAAGCATTCCGTTTAGAACAGTTCCGAGAGTTTCTACTTGTGTGGCTGTTATATCATCCATTTCATCAGGTATCTTAAAGCATGCATTTTCAGGTAATAGGCAGTATTCAGCATAACCACCATTTTGAAATATCCCTATTGACTTATCTTTTAACCAATGACATTGCGGACTATTACCTGTTCTGCAATATTCACAGAGTCCACACCTTAGGCTATTATCAACAGCGACTCTATCACCTATCTTTAAAGTTGAAACACTGCTACCAATTTCTGTGACGACCCCGCCAAACTCATGACCAAGAGCAATGTCTTCTCCAACGACATGTTTGCCTTCTAGAATTTTAACATCAGTACCACAAATTCCGCATGCGGAAACCTTCAATATTACATCGGTAGGATGTACTATTTTAGGGAGTGGTTTTTCTTCATAAATAATTTTCCCAACATCTTTGTAGGTAAGGGATTTCATTGTTTCCATTTCTTCTCCGTTATTTGAAAATTAGAACAGCAAAAAGAGATATTGAGTATAGTATATTTGTATAAATGTCTATTTGTCTATACTATACTATAATAAGGAGTAACTCCTTCAATATCAAGCAATTTCCACCGTCCATAATCCTGTTAATTAATAATTAGCTGCTTTTTCTCAAAAAACCGTATTTGTTTATACAAATTTTTGCCAAGAACATTCTTTGAAAACAAAATCATATATATTCTGTAATACTTATTCAATCTTCTAATGGCGTATAAGCTTCATTCAATAAACTCATCGGGTGTAGCACATCTAAACCAGTTCCCTGTTTAATTTGAATTTGGCATGTACCGCAACCTGAAACTGCATATTGTGCACCGGTTTTTTTTATTTCGTCAAAAAGTGTTGAACCTATTTCCATTGACAGATCAAAATTTTCTTTTTTCATTCCGAAAGTACCAGCAATTCCGCAGCAACTGTCTTTGATATTCAACAGTTCCAATCCAGGAATTAATTTCAATAAATCCTTTGGTCCATATATATTTTTTTGTGCTTTTAAGTGGCAAGGGTCATGATATACAATTTTCAAAGGGGTTCTCTTAAAATTCATTTGCAATTCAGGATCTTTTAATTTCTCCCCGAGAAAATCATGAATATCAACACACATAGAAGTTGTTTCTTTTATATCAGGATGTTCAGGGAAAAAGTCTAAGTACTCATGCATAAAAGCATATCCGCATGAAGCACTTGTGAATATTATCGGTATGTTCTTTTCAACATAAGGCTTAAGTACTTTTAAGTTATACTCAATTTCAGGTAAAGCATTTTTAAGATTTCCGTATGATATTTTTGCAACATTACAGCATTTCCAATCGGGCAATATTATCTTATAACCTAATTTCTCTAATATCTGTTTACTGCTTTCGACCTCTCCATAAGGATCATTAAATTGAGCGGCACATCCTGTCCAAAGCACAACAGGCTTTGAATCATCTATTTCCACTTTGTTTGTGATAACTTTGTGATTCACAAATAGCGGAAACTTTCTTTCATTATGTATGCCAACCGTTGCCTCCATAACTTTGCGAACGGTTGGTATCTTAAGCGTAGAATTACTAACAGCCGGAAGTTTTGAAGCTAATGAACTGACTAACCTGCCGTTCTGTAAAATTATTTCATTTATTTTAAACGGACGTTTTTCGTGTAGCTTTTCTTTCGCAAGTACTGTCATTCCGGGAATGTGAACGTTTGTTGGGCAATCGGTTAAACATTGACCGCAATTCAAACAGTAATTCATAATTTCGTAAAAATGATCCACATCAAAAGTTTCAGTAGAAATTTTACCGGAAATAATTCCCCGCAAAAGATTTGCCTTAGCTCTTGCGGTTGCTTCTTCTTCTCCTGTTGCTACAAAAACGGGACAATATTCACGACACGTTCCGCAGCCGTGACATTTTTCTATTTCAAGTCTCCAATTTTCGCTGTCAAGTCTTGACTCAGTTTTAACATAACTATAGCCCGGATTGTATCTTAAATTCTCATTCCATTTTTTTGCTGAATTTTGAACTATTATGTCCGGGTTCATTATTCCAATCGGATCGAATAAGTTTTTAATTTCTTTAAATAGCGATATGAGTTTCGGAAATGTTTTTGGAAGAAACGATGTACGCAACCTGCCGTCTCCGTGTTCGGCAGAAAGTGAACCTTTATATTTGACAACAAGATCAACAAATTTTGTCATCAAATCATCAGCTTCATCAAAGAGTCTTGCATCTTTAAAACTTATCAAAGGTCTTAAATGAAGATTACCATCACCTGCGTGACCAAAAACAACATATTTAAAACTGTAGTTGCTCAGCAATCCGGAAAGCTCAGTAAGAAATTGAGGAAATACCTCGGGATGAATTGCCGCATCTTCTACAAACGGCACCGGTTTTTCTTTACCTTGAATTTTGTTTAGAATTACAGTTGCAGCTTTTCTAACACGCATTATTGTTTCAATTTCTTTTTCATCTGTTGAATATGAGCCGAGTTCTGCAAGTCCTTCTTCTTTGCAGATTATTCTTTCCGCTTCGCGAAAGAAATTCATTATTTCGTTTTGATCTTCACTTTCAAATTCAACATAGAGTAGATATTTAACGTGGGCAGGTAAAAACTTTTTTAATTCCGGCTTATATGTTAAAGCTAATTCAATAAAAGAATGATCAACAAATTCAATTGCTGAAGCATTTAAGTTACGCAAATGCTTTACGGCTACACCCATTTTTGAAATATCGGTAAAATACATTGATATGATTCCACGGCGAGAAACAACCGGAATAAGTTTTAAAACAGCATCAGTAAAAACACCTAGTGTACCTTCACTGCCTACCATAAGTGATGCCATATTCAGATGTGTATCTGTTAATATATCCCATACCTGATAGCCGGAAGCATTTTTGGATGTATAAGGTCTTTCTTCAACAATTTCTTTTGAAAATTGAGTTAATAACTTTTTGGCTTTTAGATAATAATATTTATGAAACTCATCAAGATTTTCAATTTCATTTAGTGAAATATTTTTAGCGCTGAATATTTTTCCATTCGATAAAACAACGTTTACTTCTTGCACGTGTTTGTACATGCTGCCATGCTTAAGCGTATGCGGACCCCCGCTGTTATTACCCAGCATTCCGCCGATTACACAAACATTACCGCTGCTCGGATCCGGAGCAAATTTTAATCCTCGCTTTTTTTCATTCGCTTGAAGATCATTAAGTACAACACCAACATCCACTTTTGTTAAGTTGTTTTCCAGATCATCAATTTTTTTGAAGTGATGCGTTAAATCTAAAATGACCGCATCACCTACTGAATTCCCAGATAGACTTGAGCCTGCTCCCCGTGGTAAAACAGGTATATTGAATTCTTTACAAATGTTTATCGTTACAATTATATCTTCAATGTTTTCCGGGATTACTACGGCTAACGGTGTTATTTCATACATACAAGCAGCAGTGCTGTACATCTGAAGTGTAACAACATCCCAAGAAACCTTATTGCCGAGTTTATTTTCTAACTCACTCTGCCATTCGGATTTGTTTTTATAACCATTACCGGATAGATAATTTTTAGTCTGAGTACTTTGCATATACTAATTACTTTCCAATTTTTCTTTAGTTATCAATTCAATTTTTATCGGTATTTCTTTAGGGATCGATTCCCCGTTAATTGCTTTCAAAGCATATTCAATTGCAGCTCTGCCCATCTCTTTCGGATATTGAGCAATTGAACCTGCCATTGTACCTTCGCGGATTGCTCTACGGCTGTCTTGTATTGCATCAAATCCAACAACTATAATGTCACCTGTTTTCCCCGCAGCGGAAATCGCTTCAATAGCGCCAAGCGCCATCATATCGTTGCAAGCAAATACAGCTTCGATATTCGGATTAGCTTGAAGAATGTTTTGAAAAACATTGAAGCCTTGGTCACGCTCAAAATTTGCAGTTTGGGAAGCAAGTACTTTTATACCTTGGTAATTTCTTATTGCTGAATGGAATCCGGTTAAGCGTGCATCGCCGGTTTCGTGTCCCGGAACCCCTTCAAGGATTGCCATATTGCCGCTGCCGTATAATTGTTCGGCAATAAATTCCCCGGCTATTCTTCCCCCTTCAAAATTATCCGAACCGATAAATGCAGAAATTTTCCCGCCGGATTGTTTTAAAAATTTCTCATCAACTCTCGTATCAATTGCTATAACAAAAATGCCAGCTTTATTTGCTTTAACTATAGCCGGAATAATTTCTTTTGATCCGGCTGCGGCAAGGCAAATAACATCAACCTTTCTCTGAATTAAGTTTTCGATTATCTGCATTTGCTTTTCTACATCTATTTCTCTTTCGGCTGCTTGTACGAGTAAGTTGACATTATGTTTTTTCGCCTCTTCTTCTGCACCGAGCTGAATATCTATAAAGAAGGGATTGTTTAAGGTTTTTAAAACTATCGCAACGGTGGGTTTACCTTCATCGATGACTTCGGAATCTCTACATCCCGAGATCATTATTAAACATAAAATCACACCGATTGTTATTACATTAATTAACTTTCTCAAAATAACCTCATCTATTAAACTTTCTTTTTCTTCAATGCCATATCAATCAATACTGCACAGATAATTACCGACCCGATTACAATTTGCTGAATGAAAGAGGACACATCGAGTAAATTCAATCCGTTGCGAAGAACTCCCATAATCAATGCGCCGATTAATGTACCGGTTAGTTTTCCTTCTCCTCCCATTAAACTTGTTCCACCGATAACGACAGCGGCAATCGCATCAAGTTCGTACATTATTCCGGCAATAGGCTGAGCGGAATTTAAACGAGCCGTTAACAGCACAGCCGCACCACCGCTCAACAATCCGCACAAACTGTAAACAACTATTTTTATCAACTTTACATTTACGCCTGAAAGAATTGCTGCCTGCTCATTTCCGCCGGTTGCGTATGTATATCTTCCTAATTTTGTTCTCGTTAGAACAAAATGCCCTATCAAATAAATAATAATCATTACTATTATCGGGAAAGGAATGTGAAGTATTTCACCGGTTGCAATGAATCTAAAATTTTCTTCGAAGCCTGAGATCGGACGACCGTCTGTGTAAAGTAATGCCGCACCGCGTGCAACACTCATTAATCCAAGTGTTGAAATAAACGGCGGTAGTTTTCCATAACTTATCAACACACCATTTACAAATCCGCAAGCTGCTCCTACAAATAATCCTCCTAATATAGCCACAACTAAAGGTTGATCTGCTTGCAACAGACTTGCAAGCACAACACCGGAGAATGCCATAATTGAACCGACCGAAAGATCTATTCCGGCAGTGATAATAACGTAAGTCATTCCAACGGCAATGATTGCATTTATTGTAGATTGCTGTGCAACGTTTAAAAGGTTTGATACAGTTAAAAAGTAAGGAGTCCAAAAAGCAAAAATTATTATGATTGTTATCAAACCGAGAAACGTTCCAAATTGGCGTGCGTTATGTATCCAGAGACTTTTAATTAGCATAAACTTCTCCGATAGCTGAATTTAGAATAACTTCTTGCGACAAATCTATGTTATCAAACTCGGCTGTTATTTTTCCGTTGTGCATAACTAAAATTCTGTCACTCATCCCTAATATTTCGGGGAGTTCGGATGAAATCATTATAATCCCGCATCCGTTGCGAGTAAGTCTATTCATCAACTCATAAATTTCTTGCTTTGCCCCAACGTCAATGCCGCGCGTCGGTTCATCGAAAATGAAAATATTAGTCTCGGTGTTCAGCCATTTAGCAAAAACAACTTTCTGTTGATTACCTCCGCTCAAACTTCTAACATCTTGATTGCTGCCGGTAGTTTTTATTTTTAATTCGGATATGTAGTAGTCGGATATTTTTGATTCTTCTTTTAACTTTATGATTCCGAAACTTGTAAGTTCATCCAATGATGTGATACTTATATTTTCATTAACAGACAGGTCTAAAATTAATCCTTGAGTTTTTCTATCTTCTGTTAAAAATCCGATTCCCTCTTTTATTGCTTTGCCCGGAGAATTTATTTTTGTGGGTTTACCATTTATAATTATCTCTCCACTTTCAATTTGATCGGCACCGAAAATTGCGCGTGCTAATTCCGTTCTGCCGGAACCGAGCAGCCCGTAAATACCAACAATCTCTCCAGCGTATAAACTGAATGAAATATTTTGTAATAAACTCTCAGTCGATAAATTCACTACCCTAAGCAGTTCACTACCGATTTCTTTTTCTCTTTTTGGGTATTGGTCTTTTAAATCTCTGTTAACCATTAGTTTAATCAATTCGGCACGAGTTGTTTCCGTTATTAGTTTCGTTTCTATTAGATTACCATCTCTTAGTACAGTCACTCTATCGCCAATCTCAAATAATTCTTCCAAGCGGTGTGAGATATAAATAATTGCGACATCTTTTTGTTTTAATTTTCTGATCGTTTGGAATAATGTTTCAATCTCGTTCTTGGTTAATGATGAAGTGGGTTCATCCATTATTAAGATTTTGGAATTGAGCGAAAGTGCTTTTGCAATTTCTACCATTTGCTGCTGTGCCGTACCGAGAGATGATACTAATGCATTCGCTTTAATATTTACATTTAATTCGTTAAGAAGTTTTTTTGTTTCTTCAATTATTTTTTTTGAATCGATAACGCCTGCGGGATATTGAAATTCTCTACCTAAGAAAATGTTTTCGGCAACTGTTAAGTGCGGAATTAGATTCAGCTCTTGATAAATTACACCTATCCCCAATTCCTGTGCATGTTTTGGATTTTTAATTTCAACTTTCTCACCGCTTAAAAATATTTCACCGGAACCTTTTGAATAAGCGCCGCTTAAAATTTTTACAAGTGTTGATTTACCCGCACCGTTTTCACCAAGCAGAATATGGACTTCACCGGGCTTCACCTCAAGCGATACTTTATTGAGTGCAACCACACCGGGAAATTTTTTAGTAATATTTTTTAGTTTTAATATTACATCATCTTGCATAAGAGCCAATCAAATAGTTTTAAACTTACGTTTAATCTGTAAACAATTTTCTCAAATGAGCAATAGTATTAGCAGCAGCGCTGCCGGCATCAGGTAATGGTAAAATTTCAGCTGAAACGAAACCATTGTAATTAATATGCTTTAGTGTTTTGAATATTTCTTGAAAATCAATATGACCTGCACCCGGATGCCATCGGTTGGAATCGGCTACATGCAAATGAAAAACTTTTTCATTTGCATTTTTAATACTTTCGAAAATATCCGGTTCTTCAATATTCATGTGAAAAGTATCCAGCAGCAGTCCGACATTCGGTTTACCCAATTCTTCAATAAATTCGAGTGTTTCCGAAACCGTATTTAATAAATTTGTTTCGTACCGGTTTATAGGCTCGATTACTATTTTTACATTATCATCAAAGGAAGCGCATTCATCAAATGCATAGAGCATATATTTATATGCTTCATCTCTATCTTCACCTTTACCTACAACCCCGCGAACCAAACCAATTATTACAACAGCATTAAAATTCTTGGCAAAGGTGATCTGATTCTTAATTCTCTCAATTGCTTTCTGCCTAATTAATGGATCAGTATGTGTAAATGAAAGTCCTTCTTCACCAAAAGCCTGACCGGTTCCTATTGCCGGAACCGGCAGGTTGTTAGAATTTAGTATTGATTTAATTTGTTCAATATTTATTTCCTTTGGATTACGTACTGCCAATTCAACTCCATCGTATCCGAGTTTTTTAATTTGTTTAATATTCTCTTCAATATTACCTTTATAAGCCAGGGCAGAAAAAGAAGCTGGCTGAGTTGAAAGGACAATACTTAACTTCATAATTATAACCCCATTTTATTTATCGAATAAATCGGTCGCCAACCTTCAGTAAACGGCTCTTTCATATAAGGTTCCATTTCTTTTGTTGTACGCATTGTTGTGTTTTCGATTGGCGGAACCTTACCTGATGGGAATGCTTCGTGTATTTCATCATGGACTAATGTTAAGTAAGATAAAATTGCAGCAATAGTTCTTTTGGCTTTTTGTGCTGTGCCTATTGTTGGTCTGCCTACAACACCTTCAGGAATTGAACCTAATTCAGTTGGGAAATGACCCTGCCCTTCAGACCAACGTGATGGCCTGCCAAACGGATCAACAGCTTTATCGAAGTGACCGTCCGGAAGATAAGCCGGAACTTCGGTTTCTTCAGCATAACTCATTTCAACAAGTTCGTTTGCTAATAGAAGAAGTACTGATGTTTCTGCTTCATCAGCGTGAACAAAGTTATCATCCCAATCCCCGCCTCTGTCTTTTGTGCGGAAAAATTCTCTTACTGATCTGTGCCAATCGAGTGTTCTGAATATTCCGGGAAGATTCCAAGTTTTCTGAAGTTCTTGAATTGCAGCTTCAAGAAGCCATGAGTGACCGTGATTATTTACGAGAATAATTTTTCTAAAACCGTCATTCCAGAAACCAACCATTACATCAATTAAAATTTTCTTTACAACTTCATCTTCAAGATGAATTGTCCCCGGCATACCGACATGGTGATGCGGATGTCCTCCGAAGTTTAGCGGAGTCCACGTTAAATTACAGGGTGCGCCTTTTTTCGCTGTGTATCGTCGAACACCTTCCAAGATTTGCGTTACCATTAACGTATCTAGAGCCGTTACGGTATGTAAACCATGCAGCTCGGTACAACCGATTGGAATAAATAGAACATCATTCTTCTTTCTGTTTTCAACAACGTCCTTACGAATTGTTGTTTGGATATAACTTCCTTTCTTAGCCAATTCGGATGGACTCGGGATTTCATAATCGGCCAGAATTTTGTCGATTTCTTCATCGCTTGCATCCCATATTTTTTTCTTTAATCTGCCAACACTGGTATCTTCGAAAAGGATATCTCCTCTATCAGCTTTAATCCATTTAGGCATAACAGCCTCCTATATATATTTTAGGTTATTCAAAATTTGTTATTGTTATTTTCACATCATCTCTGTCGGTCTGTAATTTTTTCAAATTTTCTTCAACTTCATCCAATGAAATTGTTTTTGTAATCATCGGTGAAACATCCATACCGGTAGAGATACAGCTAATTACATTCGGGAAAGTACCGTGACCAGAATGTCCCTGTGCACCAATAACTTCGGCACGGCGAACTTGAAGCACTTCTCCGTTAAGAGGGATTCTATCATCTGCTCGTGCAACGACTACTACTGTTGTATTAACTGCTCTTCCTTCCCAGATAATTCTTTCAACATCATTCCACACAATACTCGGTAAACCGGTTGCTTCCAAAATCAAGCCCACACCGTGTCCTTCTGTGATTTCCAAAACTTTATCGGCAACATTATCTTTAGATGGATCGATCACGTGTGTAGCTCCCATTTCAAGCGCCATTTTTCTTCGTGCTGCTGAAGGTTCTGAGAGTATGACAGCGCTTCCACCTGCTCTTCTTAAAATTGCACAGGCTGCTGCACCTACCGGTCCTGCACCAAGTATTAAAACATTTTCACCGGGTCGAATTCCTCCGCCTCTTTCAATTACTGCGTTATATGCAACCGAGGTAGGTTCAACTAAACTTCCTAACAAATACATTTTTTCTTCACCGAATAATTTTCGGAAACCTTCAATACTCCATAGATATCTTGCATCAACAATAATATATTTAGCATACGCTCCGTCAATCGAAAAGCCGATTTCTTGAAGTCTCTCGCAATGGTTGGGATATCCATCGGCACAAGGACGGCAATTACCACACCAAACCATCTCTTCGGAACAAACAGCTTCACCAATTTCATAAGGTTTATTTGTTCTCTTATTGATTGCATCTTTTCCGGCTTTAACTACCTTGCCTGAGAACTCGTGTCCTAATGTTGATGGAAAAGCTGTTAAACCTGGATAATAGATGTACCCATCTTTATCGGTTTGATACATGTGAACATCACTCCCACAGATTCCGCACGCCATTACTTCAAGTAACACTTCTGTTGGACCAGGTTCGCCAATTTCTTTATCTACGGTTCTTACTTGCGGATTGCGCCATACCTTACTACCTAGATAAGTAAGTTTACGTTCGATATCTTTGTGTCCTAGAACAAAATCCGGTTTCGGATCCCATTCAGCATATAATTCCACTGTTTTCATCACTGCTCCTTTTTAACTATTAAGAAAATTTATTTCAATAATCTTTTGTTTTTACAACCGTGCCTTTGATTAGAGAATCGGTAGCTGCAACCGCGACTTGCAAACCGGCAATACCGTCATCTATTGTTATCAATGGTGAAGTTCCTTTCTCAATGTTATTCAGGAAGTCATTCAATTGTGCGACATACGCATCACAAAACCGCTCAGGGAAGTATGGTATGACATCGTGTGTTACTCCTTCTTTGGTTAGAACGAGTATTGGAGTATCTCTAAGATATCCGGCTTGTAACGTGCCTTTTGTACCGAGAACCTCTGCGCGAATATCATATCCGTAAACACCGTTTCTGCTAATATCAATTTCACCCAGTGTTCCGGTATCAAACCTCATGGCCATTACAACATTATCGGTATCGCCAGTTTCTTCAACTTCGGGAAATGCAAGCACACCACCGATAGAATAAATTGTTTCAACATCACCCATGTACCATCGAGCTATATCGAAATCATGAATAGCCATATCTAAAATTTGACCTCCGCTGTTTTTGGGATATAAATATTCAAGCGTAGGTAAATAAGGATCTCTTGACGAGCCACGGAAAACAACAGGTCTACCTATAACACCTTCGTCAATTTTCTTTTTTACTGCGGCAAATCCTTTATCAAATCTTCTCATATAACCTTGCTGATAAAACACACCGTTTTTTTCTACAGTTGATTTCATTTCTCGCGCATCTGCCAAAGTTAAAGTCATTGGTTTTTCACAGAAAATTGTTTTCTTCTTTCCTGCAGCATCAATTACAATCTCTTTATGATTTCCGGTGGTAGCTGTAACAATCACAGCATCTAAACTTTTGTCGTCATTAATTTCCTGGTGGCTGAAATATGTTTTTTCGACTTCAAATTTTTCAGCACATTTTTTCGCTCTTTCAGGAATAATATCAGCTACCGCTACTAAGTTTGCTTTTGTAACTCTAGTAGTTAGGAATTCAGCATACATATTTCCTAACCTTCCGGTACCAATTAGACCAACGTTAATTTTCTTTTTCATTTATAATCCTTGATTAATTATTGTTTTCAAAAGCAAGAAAATATAAACGACTTTTTTGTCTTATTATTATATTTTCCATAGTCGTAAAAGAGCATATTTATCCTTCTAGTTTATACAACTATTAAAATAATTTGAGTTTTGGGTCTGTATTTAGAAAATAATATTTCTGTTAATTTGGTATTTTAATCACAGAATCTCGCTCAACTAAGTACGATTGGAGAACTTTTGATCTTCCTCTGCTTACTACCCCATTAATTCTTGCATTTATGAGTTTCATACTTTCTACACCCATTTCATATATAGGTTGATGCATTGTAGTAAGACTAATTTGATGCTGGCAATGAGGAAGAAGGTCATCATAGCCAACAATCGATAAATCGTCGGGAATTTTGATGCCTAAATCAATAGCTATTGATGTAAGTAAATAAGCAATTCTATCATGGCCGGCAAAGATAGCTGTAAATTTATTCCTTTGTTTGAATAATTTTCGGGCAAAATCAACGTATGGTTTTTCGGAATATCTCCCATCGTGAGTTAGAATTATATTTTTATCTATTGGGATTTCATAATCAGAAAGAGCTTTTTTATAACCATCGAGACGTTCGCGTTCGGAACTAAATAAGGTACTTAATGTTATAGCAATCTTTTTATGACCGTTATTGATTAAATACTCGGTTATTTTATAAGCACCATCAAAGTTATCTGTTGTAACATGATCAATTTTCACTCCTCGGATAAGCCTATCGGCTAACACAACAGGAATATCTCTGCTTGTAAATTTTTCAACAATTAGTTTATTGTTTTCATCTGAAGCTGCTGTAGGAACAAATATTACTCCGGCTACCGAATTTTCAATTAGGCGTTCAGTATGGTATTCAGCCTTTATAAAGAGGTCATCAGTGCTGCATAAAATAAGGCTTTCTTTATTTTTTGCTGCTTCATCTTCCGCGCCTCTAGCTAGTTCCGGCGCATAGCCTACTCGTATATCGGGTACAAGCAATCCTATTATCTGTCTGTTTCCGTTGTTTGCATTTCGGCTGATTACAAAAGTACCCAATTTTCTCTTTCGACTCAGATAACCTAAATTCACAAGGTTTTGTATTGCTTGACGAATAGTGGCTCTTGCTAATCCTGCCATTTGAACAAATTCTGCTTCGGTTGGAATTTTATCTCCAGGTTTGAAAACACCCTGTTCTATTTGTTCAACAAGCCATCTTTGTAGCTGGAAATACTGTGGTACTGGGCTATTTCGATCTATTATCATAACTATTCCCGAATAATAGTCTATTGTCTAGACAATAATACAAAATAACGTATTATCTGTCAAGTTTATTTTCTAAGAATAATGCTATCCCCCATTTAACTAAGTCCTTTTTCAAAATTATATTTTCATAACCCGCATAAATAGAAAAATCACTAAACCTAATGTCGATCCTAAATAAATCCATCGAATATATTTACGACCTTCTTCATTATGAGATTTGATTAACTTAATAGTTGGATAAACAATAAAGAAATCCATTAACAGAATCGGAAACAGATAAACTGACGAAAACCATTTTAATAAAAACGGAATTGACGTAAGTAAAACAACAAAAAAGAAAATGAATCCGCTTATTTTGAGAGCAGTCTCCTTACCATATTTTATTGCTATTGAATTTGAATTGATTAGCAGATCACCTTTTATATCCATCGCATCGGCAGCAATTTCTTCTCCCAAATCTATTAATGCACCAATCAAACTAAAAAATATAACCATTTTATGAAAAGGTAACTCGACTGTTAAACCACCATAAATGAAGGTCATCCCAACCGAAAAACTGACCAGAATATTTCCAAGTAAACCACTCTTTTTAAACTTTCTATTATATAAAAATCCAATGACTGCCAATGCTATTGAAAACATAAGTGCGGAGATACTGATTAAATAACTTAATGTGAATCCAATGATTAGCAGAATAATTGAAAGCAGCAATGCATCTAAAGGTGATACAAGGTTAGAGGGAATCGGGCGATGCGGGGCGTTGATTCTATCAGTTTCAATATCATAAAAATCATTCAATACTAATATAGATGCTGAAATTGCAAACACTGAAAAGAAACCGGATATTGTAATGAATAATGATGCAAATTCTCCAAGTGCTAATAATTGACCCATTACAACACAAACACCGGCAGCAAACGGAAGTTCAAATCTAATTAACTGAAAAATACCTTTAACTTTTTTCATAACAAATAATTAGCAGTCAGTGATATGGATAAGTAAAATAATTCTGCAAATAAATGAAAATCAAATTGCCTCTGATATCTGATCGTAACTCTAATAAATCATAACTAAATACAGATAATTGATTAAGTTAATTCGTTAATTGACATCATTAAAATTTATTCTCGATTCACTTTCAACTCATTTTCATTTAGAGAATAACTCCATCTCTCGTTACCGTCTGCATCATACATTTTTATGTTTAAGGTTCGGTCTTTTCTCGGACCCGTTACTTCTAATAGTGCAAAATTTCTATCATGAACTAATGTTCCTTCAACTCTTGCAATGTTTTGGTCATACCGTGATACTCCGGCTGTAAGAGGTGATGCTGTTACTTCATACAAAGGGTAACTATTTTCTCTTTCAATCTTTGTAAGTTCCCCGCGATGAATGTCACCAGTTAAAAATATTACTCCATTGATTTTTTCTTTTTCTATCATTTCAAGAAGATAATTTTTTTCATCCGGGAAATTTGAATAATTCTCACCAAGCGGATCGGGATTTAAAACAGTAGAACCGATTACAACAAATTTGAAAGGTGCATAACTTGCCGTTAGTGCATCCAGCAGCCATTCTATTTGATCTTCGCCAAGCATTTCTCTTTTTGTATGATGTCTATGTTCGGGAGTTCTGTAGGTTCTATCATCCATTAAAAAGAATGCACAATCAGCCCATTCAAAATATGTTGCAATTCCTTCTTCTGCACCGGGCACTCCGTATGAAGGATTAGCCCACCATAACTGAAACGCTTCGCGTGTTAGATGTTTAGCCCAAAAACTTCTGTCACTATTGTTAGGACCATAATCATGGTCATCCCAAGTCGCATAGTGATGCATTGAACCAAGCATCGGCTGTAATAAAGGATGTGACCGATCATGTGTTAATCTTTTTAAGATACCGGTTCTAGAATGCCAATCAACTTCCCGCAGATATGAATTGTCTCCCATCCAAACAAAGAAGTCCGGGGCTTTTTCATAAATTGTTTTAAAGATATGATGTTTGCCGCCATATGGTTCTCCCGGTCTATCATAAATTGTTTCATTAATATAAGCGCAGCTGCCAATACCGAACTTAAAGGAGGGGGGATCTTCTCTCCATTGCCAAAGTTTTTGTGTCTGAAATTCTGTTCTGTAATTCAATTCGATCGGGATATCATTGATGTAAAGTTGATATTCGTAAGTAATTCCAGGTTCAACTAAATCCGCAATCAATGTAGTCATGTAATAATCTTCGGGATAAGTCTCAACAACATATGTTTGATACTGAACCGAAGGATTGTTTTTATCCCAATAAATAAAATAAACATCTGCCGGTTTGGTTGCTTGCACCCAAAGTGCAACTTCTCTCATTTGCGAATAACCAACCATTGGTCCGGATTGTAGTAAATCCTTTTGTGCAAATGCAATTGATATGAAACAAATTATAATAAGGTATGTAAAAATATTTTTCATTTTTCCACCGGTTAAATTTGTGGTTAGATTGTTAGTAAAAAATACTCTAAGTTTGACAAAAAAAGAAATTAAGTTTTTATGAATTTTTACAACAAAATAATTTTAAGCGGTATTTCAATTCTCTTTTTTATTATGCTGATATCAGGTTGCGATGATACAATAACAAGTGATGAATTAGATAAACGCGTAATCCCGGATTCCAACATTGATTATTATACACACATACAACCGATATTTTCCGTTAAGTGTGCATCATCTTTTTGTCACGATGACGGAACCCGTGCAGGTGGTTTGAGTTTAACAAGTTACGGTAACGCTACTGCGGATTTATCAATTGTATTTCCCGGAGATCCAAGTGTTAGTAAACTAGTATGGGCAATTGAAGGAACAGGCGGAACACAGCCAATGCCGCCTCCGGGCGCGGCGCCTCCCCTCACCGAAAATCAAATCAAAGGTATCAAAACTTGGATAGCAGAAGGAGCAAAACCCGGAGCGAACAAACCATAAATTCCGGCATTTATGTTTTAGAAATCTTCGCAAAGAAGAATTTTTCGGTAAGAATAAAAAGATTTGCCGATAGAATTTTTTCAGCTGGATATTATTATTACGTTGGAAGTGCACAAAAGAATCTTAAACAGAGATTAACCAGACATCTAAAAAAAAATAAAATCATCCACTGGCATATAGATCATATAACTTCGATCAACACGAATAGTGTAAAATCAATTTTCCTTTCAACAGGATCTAAAAAGAATTTGGAATGTGAACTTGCAAATTATTTTGAGAAGAAACTTAAAATAGACAGTTCAATAAATAGATTTGGTAATTCCGACAGCAATTGCAGTTCTACTCATTTGTTTTATTCAAAAAAGAAAATAGATCATAACCATTTATTTTCTTTGTACCAATCAATGGTACGTTTAATTCCATCAGGTATTGATACACTTTGATGATAACCCAAATCTTCTTTTGCTTTGGTGCAATCCAAAGTCCAGTATGTTTGAACAAAATCTTTAGCTTTCTCCAGATTAAAAGTAGCCGCACTTGAGCTAAACATTGCAAAAAATTGAGCAACTGCCGCAACCGAATAAACTAAGAAATGGGGTAACCTAATAGTAAGGGCTTTCCTTCCGAAAGATTTATGAATTTCTTTCCCAACTTGAGGCCAGGTATAAAATTCTTCTGATGTAATATGATATATTTGGTTTACCGCTTTATCAGTAACAGCACACAAGTATAATCCGTACACAAAATCTGAAACATGAATTAAACTTAGTCTCTTATCATTAAACCCGATTAGAGTGAATAAACCATATTTGTAAGTTTTGAAGACAAGATAAATTTCAGTATCACGTTCACCGTAAATTGCAGGTGCACGCGCGATCGTGATTGGTAATTTATCCATATACTGTATGGCTAAATCTTCCTGAGCTTTTTTACTTCTACCATAAGTAGTGATTGGTAAAGACGGATCACTTTCTTTTTTAGGAGTATTTAAATTAACTGAAGGTCCCGAAACCGTTTGACTGCTTACTATAACTATTCTTTTTATATTTTGATTAACCTCTAGTACTGTATCTAGAAGATTACGGGTTGTTTCAACATTACCGTTAAAATATCCGGCTTCATCTTTAGCTTTAACAACGCCGGCAACGTGGAAAAGATAATCAGCATTTGTAAGTACTTTTCTTAAGCCTTCTTTATCGAACAAACCATACTTATGTATTTCTACCTCTTTACCTTCCAACCACCGTAAATTACTGGAACCTCTAACCAAACATCTGACAGTATGACCTTTTGAAATTAGTAAATCAACCAAATGACTTCCTACAAAACCATTAGCACCTGTAACAACCGAAATAATTTTAGTATTCATATTAATATCTATCTCATTGTTTTATTTGCATTTATACGACTTCTCAATTAAATTTCAAGATTGTTTTAACAATTTTCGAAAAATAATAAAAATATACCATAAAGAACCGGAGGAAAGTTGGATTTATTTCAGAAATGCTACGACTTTACCAGAGCAGATGAAGTTAAGGCAAGCGGTATGTACCCTTATTTCAGAGCTATTGAAGAAAATGAAGGACCGGTAGTCCAAATTGAAGGCAGAAAAATTGTAATGGCTGGTTCAAATAATTACTTGGGCTTAACGGCAGACCCAAGAGTTAAAGAAGCAGCTCAACAAGCTTTGGAAAAATACGGCACCGGTTGTTCCGGTTCCCGTTATCTTACCGGAACACTTGATCTTCATATCGAACTTGAAGAAAGAATGGCTAAATTTTTTCAGAAAGAAGCTGTATTACTTTTTAGTACCGGTTATCAAACTGCACAAGGAATTATTCCTACTTTAGTTCAAAGAGGTGAAGTTGTAATTTCCGACAAAGACAACCATGCTTGTATTGTTGCTGGTAATTTGATGGCACGCGGTGCTACAGCCGATCTGCTTCGCTACAAACATAATGATATGAATGATCTTGAACGAGTATTAAGCAAAACTAGTAAAGATCAGGCAAAATTAATTGTAAGCGATGGTGTTTTCAGTACAGGGGGCGAAATTGTTGAACTTCCGAGATTAGTTGAATTGGCAAAAGAAAATAATGCAAAGATATTAATTGATGACGCACATTCGGTAGGCGTAATTGGTAAAGGCGGAAGAGGCACAGCCAGCGAATTCGATCTTGTAGATGAAGTAGATTTAACTATGGGAACTTTTTCAAAAACTTTTGCTTCTTTAGGGGGATTTGTTGCCGGTGACGCAAAAGTGATCGATTACATTAAACATCATGCTGCGGCATTAATTTTCTCTGCATCACCCACTCCGGCTTCCGTTGCCGCCGCAATGGCTGCATTAGAAATTTTGGAAAAAGAACCGGAGCGTGTGCAAAAATTAATAAGGAACGCAAACAAAGTAAGAACCGAATTACGTGCCGCCGGGTTTACAGTTATTGATGGTAGAACTGCAATTGTTCCGGTTATTGTCGGCGATGATTTACTTGCCTTTAAGATGTGGAGAATGTTGTATGATGCCGGTGTTTTTGTGAATGTATTCATTTCACCCGGTGTTCCGCAAGGAAGACAAATGATGAGGACTAGTTATATGTCGACCCATGAAGATGAACATCTCGATTTTATTATCGACACTTTTAAGAAAGTCGGTAAAGAATTAGGAATAGTTGAATAAGTTACATTATTAATATTACCATAATATATTTTGGGGTTGCAAACTCTTGTAACCCCTTTTTTATTTTATAAACCGGAGAAGATAATGTCATCAATTACAGTATTTTCCGTAAGAAGTAAATCCGATTTGAATAAATTTCTAAAGTTTCCTTGGTTAATCTATAAAGACAATCCGCATTGGGTACCGCCGCTTTTATATGATATAAAGAAAGTACTTAATAAAAAGAAAAACCCTTTTTTCAATCATGCCGATATTGAATTATTTCTTGCAGTAAAAGAAGGTTCGGTTGTCGGAAGAATTGCCGCAATTAAAAATGATCTTCATAATAAAGAACATAATGACAAAGTCGGATTCTTCGGATTTTTTGAATGCATTAACGATCAAGAGGTTGCCGACAAATTGTTTGATACTGCCGCGCAATGGATTTCCGAAAAAGGATTGACAGCAATGCGCGGACCCGCTAATCCTTCCGTTAATGATATATACGGTTTGCTAATTGACGGATTCGATGATCCGCCGAGAATTTTGATGCCTTATAATCCAAAGTATTATATGGATTTGATGGATAACTACGGATTTCAAAAAGCCAAAGATTTATATGCATGGAAAATTTCGAAAGAGAAAATGGAGACTAATGATAAGATCAAACGTGTTGCTGATATCGCCTTGAGAAGATCTAATGCAACTATAAGACCGCTTAATATGAAAGACTTCAATAACGAGTTAGAGAAAGTTAAATTTGTTTATAATAAAGCGTGGGAGCCTAATTGGGGCTTTGTTCCGTTAACCGATAAAGAAATTGACGCACTTGCCGCTGACTTAAAACCGTTAGTTGACCCGAATCTTGTTCTCTTTTTAGAAATTGAAAATAAAACAGTCGGCTTTGCTTTAACTATGCCGGATTACAATTTTATCTTCAAAGAAATGAATGGCAGACTTTTACCTTTCAACTTCATTAAACTTTTCACGAAAAGAAAAACAATACCGTGGGCGAGAATTATTATACTCGGGGTAATTCCGGAATTTCAGAAAAGAGGACTTGATGCAGCACTCTATTATGAAATAATGGTTCGTGCAGAAAAAAGAAATATCGTAAGAGGAGAAGCAAGCTGGATTTTAGAAGATAACGATATGATGAACAGAGGAGCCGAAACTATGAGAGGTGACCTTTATAAAAAGTATCGTATATATGAAAAAGAATTGATGAGGTAGTATAAGATAATTTATCAATCTAGTGATTTACAATTCTACTTTTCTTACAAAAATGCATTTATAAGAAATGCATTTCTTTAAATAAAGAATAAATTACAATTTAAAATTATAATTACCCGCTTATAGCCTTTTCATACCTGGAAATATTAGCGGGATTAATTTTCATCAATTTTCGAAAAACTAATTCGTCAACACCTTCCAAATAATCAACAATCTCACCAGCTTTTGCATCGAAGAAAACTTTTAACAGAACACTATTGCGCGCTATTTTATCAATAGCTTTATAAAGATTATCAACAAGTTTAATTATATTTTTTTGAGCAGGGATTCTTTGTTCATTGTATATATCAAGTCCGTTGAAGTGATAATCATAAAAATCTCTTCGGAACTGATTGAATTGTGCATTTTGAATTTCATCGAGAAGACTTCTTTTATTGTAAGCGGAGCTCTCCAAAGCCCAGCCTTTACTGAAACCGCTGCTGGCACCAAGCAAAGCAATTTCGTATGCTTTTTCGAAAAACGGATTCCCTCCCAGAGGGCTGAAAGAATCCATATCAAACCCGATAATTAAATAAGCATAAAAATCTAAGAAACTTGTAAGCGGGTCAAAACTGACGAGGTTATATCTTAAAGTTTGATTCCTTTCGTACTCAAAACTCCATTCTTTATCCATTACGTTCATCATTAAAGAACTTCTTTGGCTCTTATAAATTGGTCTTTGACTATTAATTACAACCTGAGCGCTGTATCTAGTTTCGCCTGCACTTCCGGTAAAAAAAATATTAAATGAACATGGAACAGGTTCGCCTTCCCAATCAAGCTCGGTAAAACGAGTATCGTTAAGATAATTTTCAACTGCATATTGGAAATCAACTAATCTTTCTTTAGCTGCTGTGGGAAGTTGTTCATAATTTACAGTAACTTTAGCTCGTAATTCTTGTGAGTAAATTAAACCCGAAATAAACATTAATAAAAATATTATTTTCTTCATCGGTTGTTCCTTCACAAAATTATTTTTTATAAAGTTAGGAATTTGAATCTTTTTCGACAATAAAGTAACTTCAAAATATGAAAAAAATTCCCCAATTAACATTAGTCGTATTTCTTGTTTTATACTCGGTAATATCAGCACAAGTTTCACCCGGTGCGCGGCAAATTGCGTTATCTCACTCAGATGCAGCTCTTTCTAACGACGTATTTGCAGTTTTTACAAATCCAGCAGGCTTAGCACAAATGAACTGGAGAGAATTGGGAGTATATTATTCTCCTTCGCCCTTTGGTGTCAGCGAACTTGCAAATGCTTATGCAGCTTACATCGAACCTTTTTCTTTTGGGAATTTGGCAATCGGGTATATGCAATACGGATTTGAATTATACAAAGAAAATAAAATCGCACTTAGCTTTTCAAGTAACATCGATAACAAATTTTTTGTTGGCGTAACAGGCTTCTATCAAAATCTTTCGATTGAGAGATATGGAAGCGATACTGCTTTTACAGTTAATGTTGGCGCCTTATATTATTTATCCGATATAACACGAGTGGGTGTTTATGCTCATAATTTATTCAGAGCTACATACGGTTCAGACCCTGATCAAATTCCTTTTGTATTGGGATTTGGTGCTAGTTATGATTTTAATGAGGATATAACATTTAACGGTTCGGTAGAAAAAGAAATTGACTTCGAACCTTCTTTTCGTCTTGGGGTTGAATATAGTATCATAGAATACTTAACTCTCAGATCAGGTTTTATGAGTGAACCAAGTTCATATTCTGTGGGAATTGGTATTCATTATTCATTCTTGAATCTTGATTATGCTTTTTTCTCGCATCCCGATTTAGGATTGACTCACCAGATGGGAATAATCATTGATTTTAATCCTACTTCATCAAGAAAAGAAAAAATCAAACAATATCTCTTCTACAGATGATGAAAAAAATTTTTCCAATATTCTTTTTATCTATACTGTTAACCTATTCTCAGACTGATTCTACCCTAACTTCATCTCAATTAATATTAGATCTTTTAGAAGAAGCCTCAATCGATTTGGAGGAAGATTTTTTATATGATTTGTTGGAAGACTTACAGGACAATCCCGTTAACCTAAATACGGCTGATCTTAATACTTTGCTTACAATTCCTTTTTTGGACTTAAACGCTGCGCAAAACATTCTTAGTTACAGGGAAAGATTCGGCAGTTTCTTTTCCAAACAAGAGCTCTTTGCTGTTGAAGGGTTGGATTTAAACCTTGCACGGGCTTTACAATTTTTTACTTTTATTGCAGATGGTGAAATTGAGGATAGACCATTTATTGACCTATCGGATTTTTCCGGAGAAATTAGATCAAGATTTATGCAAGATCTTCAAACGAGAAGAGGTTTTACAAACGGGAACTATGCCGGTTCTGAGTTAAAAAGTTATCAAAGAGCAAAACTGAAATTCAATAACTTCAATCTTGCTGCACTTATTGAGAAAGACCCCGGTGAGACAAAATTTAATGACTTTACTTCTTTTTCATTTTCATTTAACGATTATGATTTTATTAAAAAGATAACTGTCGGTGACTATCTTATTGAATTCGGTCAAGGATTAATTTACTGGGGACCGTATTCTTTCGGGAAAGGAAGTGAAGCAGTTAGAGGTATAACCCGTTCGGCAAGAAGTATACGAGATTATACCAGTACGGATGAAAATCAATTCTATCGTGGTGCAGCCGCAAATGTTGAATATGATATTTTTGATTTTACTGTTTTTTATTCGGACAATAAACGCGATGCAAATGTTAACATTGAAACCGGGGAGATTACATCGCTCCCAATTTCTGGTTATCATCGAACCGCCGGTGAAATTTCTCGATTTAATCAAACCAGTGAAAGAACAATTGGTGGAATAGTATCGGCTTATTTATTCAACTTTTTCACACTCGGAGTTGCATATCAGAATATTGAGTACGAACATCCTATTGCACAAGGGGGACTTTTTAATCCATACGGAAAATCTTTCAATTTTTATTCAACAAGTTATTCAATTGTATACAATAGATTACGGTTGAGCGGTGAGGTTGCTTATAATGAAATTTCGGTAGCATCAATTAATAATTTGGAGTGGGTATTAACCAATCAACTTTCATTTATAACCTCATTCCGAAGTTATCCGAGAAATTTTTATTCAATAAAAGGTACCGGCTTTGGTGAATCTTCCAACACAACAAATGAAATTGGAATTTATAATGGAGTTCGTTGGAGATCGGATATTGGAACAATTAATTTGTATTACGATCAGTTTAAGTTTCCTTATGCTACTTTTAATTCAGCTTATCCTTCTTCAGGTGATGAAGTATTAATAGACTATCAATTTCGTCCCGTTCCCAGAACTTTGTTAAATGTCAGATTCAAACGCGAAAAGAAAGAAGTAACACAACGTATTAATAACGAAGATATTCTATTAGATCAAATAAGAACAAATGTAAGAGTAAGTTACGATTATTATGTTTTGCGAAATTTACGTTTCCGAACAAGAATTGAATATGCTTTCTTCGACCAAACAATTACCGATGTGCATGAAAAGGGATATTTGATACTTCAGGATATAAGGTATGAACCTATTAATTCTTTGAGAATTTACGGAAGGATAGTTCTTTTTGATACAGAATCCTTTAATTCACGTGTTTATCAATTTGAAAATGATTTACGCGGAATTTTAACTAATCCCGCACTATTTGGCAAAGGTACCCGCTGGTATATGATGGTAGAATATGATTTATTCGATTTTGCAAGAATATCAGCCAAATATTCCGAATTGTACAAACCGAATGAACTTGTTCTTAGCAGCGGAAATAACGAAATTTCCGGTAATCTTGATAATCGAATTTCCGTTCAACTCGATATAAAATTCTAAAAAAAATCGACATTATTTGTTACAGATACTGTAACATTTCCTTGCTAAAATCGATAACTCTATCTAATTTTCTTGTAGAAATTTTTAACTATTAATAAAAAGGATGCAAGTATGCGAACAATAGTATCTCTCCCTGGTGACGGAATAGGAAAAGTTGTTTTACCTGAAGCAATTAGAGTTCTTGAAGCTGCAGGTTTTCAGGCAAATTATGTACATGGCGATATCGGTTGGGAGTTTTGGTGTGAAGAAGGAAATGCTTTACCCGACCGAACAATTAAACTTCTTAAAGAACATAAAATCGGGCTTTTCGGAGCAATTACAAGTAAACCAAAAGATGATGCTGTTAACGAATTATCGCCCGAATTAAAAGATAAAGGTTATGTTTACTTCTCCCCTATAGTTGGTTTAAGACAACATTTTAATCTTGATATTTGTATTCGTCCATGTAAAGCATTTAATGGTAACCCGCTCAATTTTATTCGAAAAGATGGGAAGGGCGGTTATGAAGAACCGGCTGTCGATGCTGTAATCTTTAGACAAAATACTGAAGGTATGTACGGCGGAATTGAATGGACAAACCCTCCAAAAGTTGTAAGAGATGCTTTGGAAACTCATCCAAAGATGAAAAAGTTTGCCGATGTTAAGAGCGAAGATATGGCAATATCTACTCGCATTGTTTCGCGTCAAGCAACGGAAAGAATATTCAGAGCAGCGTTTGATTATGCAAAGAAATTCGGATATAAAAATGTTACAGTGTGCGAAAAACCAAATGTTCTTCGTGAGACTTCGGGCATGTATCTGAAAATTGCTCGCCAAATTGCAAAAGAATATCCCGGTATTGATTTATGGGATACGAATATCGATGCACAAATGATGTGGCTGACAAAAAATCCGGAAGATTACGGAGTGCTTGTCGCAGAAAATATGTTCGGTGATATTATAAGTGACGGTTTTGCCGGATTAGTTGGCGGACTCGGGTTTGCATGCTCGGCAAATATCGGTGATGAAGTTGCTGTATTTGAACCTACTCATGGTTCGGCACCTAAGTATGAAAACTTAAATCCATCAATAGTAAATCCAATTGCTATGATACTAAGTGCATGTATGATGTTGGATCATATCGGTGAAAATGATAAAGCAGCAAATATTAGAAAAGCAATTGCTGATGTCATTGAAGAAGGCAAAGTTAAAACATACGATATGATGAAATTAAGAGGCGGCTCAAAAGCTATCGAACAAGGAGCTGCAACTACTCAACAAATGACGGATGCGATAATTGCAAAACTTTAATAGGAACGCAGATCATTATGATAGTTATGATTTAATATGATTTAAATCAGTTTCAATCATAAGCATCATAAAAATCAGTGTAACTATAACGGAGGAACAATGAGAGAAAAAATAAAAAAAATATGGCCTGAAATTGAACTTATAAAAGATGATGATATAAAAGAGAAAACTTATCAATGCTGGGAATATGCCATAGAAAACAGTCCGTTGGAACCTGAAGACTTGGAAGAAATCCCCTTTTCATTATTAATCGATAATTGCAATATCTCCTTTATGAATCACAAAAGAACTGCAGTACAATTATCAATTGAGATTGCAAAAATTATGGAGAATAATTTCAAAGATGATGTTAAAATTAATTGGGATTACTTAATCTCAGGTGCAATATTAATTGATGTTGGTAAACTTATCGAGTATGAGAAAGTTGACGGCAAACTATCGACAAGCAAACAAGGTAAATTATTACGTCATCCGTTCAGTGGCGTTTCAATTGCCGATCGTTTCGGGTTACCTGCTGAAATTCAACACATAATTGCGTATCATTCTAAAGAAGGTGATTTAGGCAAACGTACAATAGAATCCATAATTGTACATCATGCTGATTTTGTAAGCTTTGAACCGTTCAAAGATGAAACGAGATTAAAAGTATAAAATTGTTTAATTGTCACATTGTCGCATTGCTCAAAAGCTTTTTAGCAATTTAACCATTAGACAATTTTACAATTATTAATAATAAGATGAAAAGCAATCTTTAATAATGTTAAGGATTCTCAAATGCCCCAAAACTTAATTGAAAAAATAGTACAAAAACATGCAGTAGGTCTTGAAGAAAAACAATTAGTCAAAAGCGGTGATTATGTTTCGATTCAACCGGCATATGTAATGACACATGATAATACCGGTGCTGTTATACCAAAATTTAGAAGTATTGGCGCAACCAAACTTGCAAATCCAAGACAAGTTGTTCACACACTCGATCATGATATTCAAAATAAATCCGAAAAGAATTTAGAGAAATATAGAAAGATAGAAGAATTCTCTAAATCAATGGGATGCGATTTCTATCCTGCCGGAAGAGGAATCGGTCATCAAATTATGATTGAAGAAGGTTATGCATTCCCCGGCACAATGTGTGTCGCATCCGATAGTCATTCGAATATGTACGGGGGAATAGGATGTTTAGGTACACCCATTGTCAGAACCGATGCAGCTGCAATTTGGGCAACCGGAAGAACTTGGTGGCAAATTCCACAGGTTGTAAAAGTTGAATTAAATGGAAAACTTCAACCCGGTGTTACAGGGAAAGATGTGATAATTACACTCAGTGGTTACTTCAACAAAGATGAAGTTCTTAATACGGTTATTGAGTTCACCGGTAATGGTATTAGATTTTTAAGTGTAGACCAACGACTTACTATTGCTAACATGACAACAGAATGGGGCGCTCTCGCCGGTGTATTTCCAATCGACAATATTGCAATTAGGTGGTTAAGAACAAGAGCAGGTTTTATTTCCAGAAGAGGATTAGAAGGTGTTTCATCCGATACCGACGGTAACGGTAGACATCCGCGACTTAATAAAGAAAAAATCGATGAACTTGAAAAAGACCTGATAAATCTCGAACCTGATAAAGATGCATTCTATTCAAAAGTAATTTCAATCTCTCTTCCATCTATTACACCGCATGTTTCCGGACCGAATTCAGTTAAAGTAATGAAACCGGTCAGTCAACTAAATAAAGAAAAAATAAAAATTAATAAAGCTTATTTGGTCTCTTGTGTAAACAGTAGATTAGAAGATATTCAACAAGCAGCGGAAGTTATCAAAGGTAAAAAAGTTGCCGATGGTGTAAAATTTTATGTTGCTGCAGCTTCTAGCGAAGTACAAAAATTAGCTGAACAAAAAGGATATTGGAATGATTTGCTTCAAGCCGGTGCTATCGAATTACCACCGGGATGCGGTCCTTGTATAGGTTTGGGAACCGGATTACTTGAGGATGGCGAAGTTGGAATTTCAGCAACTAATAGAAACTTCAAAGGGAGAATGGGTTCGCCGAATGCGCAAGCTTACTTAGCATCTCCTGCAGTTGTTGCTCAATCAGCAGTCTCTGGTTTTATTGATTACGAATCTCTTTCCGATACCCCGAATATTCGTGCTGAAATACAATTAAATAAAAAGCAAAAATCAGTTGAACAAGTTGTTAAGATCGTTAATGGTTTCCAAGAAAAAATAAACGGAAGATTAGTTTATTGTTATCAAGATAATCTGAATACCGACGGAATTTATCCGGGCAAATATACCTATCAGGATGATTTCAAAAAGGAAGATCAAGCTAAAGTAGTTATGGAAAATTATGATCCGGACTTTGCAAAAAATATTAAACATGTCGATATACTTGTCGGCGGATATAATTTCGGTACAGGAAGTTCAAGAGAACAAGCAGCAACAGCATTACAACATGCAGGGATCCAATGTGTAATTGTTGGCTCTGCTAGTCAGACCTATCAACGTAATGCTATTAATAACGGCTTTCTTGTAATTGAATCTTCCGAATTAACTGATTACTTAAAAGAAAAATTCGGGACAGAAAAATTGACGCGTTATTCTGATTCGGATGCCGAAATAGATTTTAGAAATTCCAAAATAATTTTTGAAGAAAAAGAATTTGAATTCAGCCCGGTTGGAACAGCCGCTCAAGAGTTAATTGTTATCGGCGGACTTGAAAATTGGGTAAAACAAAAATTGGAAAACTGATCTATAAAGATCACTCTTTAAAATAAATACGAGGTTAGTTATGAAAATCACCCACGAATTTTCTACTCCTCGCAACATATTCGAAAAATTAATCCGCGATTACGAACAGCTTGATATTCGTGTGAATGGAGATAACGTATTCAATTTTGTATCGACTGCTTATCATCTGCATGAATGGATTAAAAGTGCGCCTATTCATTCTTCTCAGCAAGGTAAACGTTTAGTGAAAAGAGCTGTCGGCGAAGACTGCATAAAATTATGCAGAGATATAATCACTGCAAAGAAGACTTATAAAATTATGATTGATGACCCGCGAGCTCATAATGAACCGGATTATACAAAAAAACCGAGAGTAATGGATCGTGAGCATTACGAAAAAGGTCACAAACATTATAAGTTTATTATCGGTGATAAAGAATATGATCCTTTCGAATTCAAAGAAAGTATTATGAATATTTATAAACCATATTTTCAGATAAAATAAAACATCAAGAGGATTCTATGCAAAAATCAATAGCAAGAACAATATCAGAATTTGCTTTTCATCTTAAGTATGAAGATTTACCGAAAGAAGTTATTCATGAAGTTAAAAGATATTTATATGATTCAATCGGGTGTGCATACGGCGGATACCACACAAAAGACGTAAATATAATTCGAGATATATATAACGAAATGGGTGGTAAACAAGAAGCTACCGTTATCGGGTTCGGTGATAAGGTTCCGGCTGTTAATGCTACACTTGTAAATTCTTTAATGATCCGTGCACTTGATTTTAACGATATATATTGGAAAGAAGACCCGTCTCATCCTTCCGATATTATTCCGGCGGCACTTTCTGTTGCTGAGTTGGTCAATGCCGATATGAAAGATGTTATAGTTGCAATAGTTCTTGCTTATGAATTTGAACAAAGACTTTGCTTGTTTGCAAAACCCGGAATCCGTGAACGAAAATGGCATCATGCAACACTGACTCAATTTGTTTCTCCTATTGTAGCAGGTAAAATATTAGGTTTAACAGTCGATCAAATGGTTAATGCAATTGGTATAAACGGTTCGCATAACCACACAATCGGATGCCCTACGGCAGGTAAATTAACAATGATGAAAAACACTGTCGATCCGATGGCAGTTCAATCGGGTGTTTTTGCTGCTCTTATGGCGCAACGCGGTTATTCCGGTACGGAAAAAGTATTTGAAGGCAAAGAAGGTTTCATGGATGCTTTTATTGGATGGAATTTTAAGGAAGAAAAAGTAAATCCAACCGAAATGATGGGGCGCGACGGTCTCTCTAAATGGTCATGGGATGTTGATGCTCTTACAAAAGGTTTAGGTGATAGCTATAAAATTTTAGAATGCAGTATGAAAGCTTTTCCGACTGAAGCATTAACACATACACATATTTCTTGCGTGCTTAATGCAATGATAAAAAACAATTTGAATTACACCGACATTGAAGAAGTAAAAGTAACGGCTTTCGCACAAGCTTACGATATTTTATTTGATCCGGCTAAATATAGACCCGAATCAAGAGAGACAGCAGATCATTCACTCCCCTATTGTCTTGCAGCGGCAATAGTTGATAAAAAAATAACAGTCCATTCATTTGATGACGAAAAACTAAACGACCCAAGAATTTTCGAAGTGATTGATAAAATAAAAGGCGAGCCGTCAATAGAATTTGAAAAGATGTTCCCGGCAAAACAGCCCTCGAAAGTTGTTGTTAAAACTAAAGAAGGTAGAGAATTCGAAGAATATTTGGAATACCCGAAAGGCGATCCGCGTGAACCTATGACCGAAGATGATCTTGATAATAAATTTGAAGGTTTAGCTTCGGATTTACTTTCAAAAGATCGGCAATATGAAATAAAGAAAATGATTTTTGAAGCAGAAGATTTTTCTGCAATTGAATTTATGGGGAAGTTAATTGTTTAATTGCCTAATTGTCGCATTGTTTTTTGCTTCTCCAACAATTAAGCCATGAAACAATGTGACAATTCAATATGACTTGTTAGTTTTTTTAGATAAAATTATATTTCTGTCAGAATAATGACAGATTGAGGTAAAAAATGGAAGCAATAATTTATACTGAAGCAAGAAATAAATTACATAAACTTATTAATTATGTGAATGACTCATCCGACCCTGTAATTATAGTTGGTTCCAAAGGAAGGAAAGATGCAGTTCTGATTTCAAAAGAGGAATATGATAACATTATTGAAAATCTTTATGTGGTGAGTAACCCTAAATGGAAAAAGAGCATTGAAAAAGGATTAAAGGATATTGAGAAAGGAAAAGTTAAGCGGCTTTCTGTAGATGATATTCTCAGTAGGTAAAAAAGTTGGAAAAAGAATTTAAAATATTTTGGGCTGATGAAGCAGTAAAACAACTTGACGAGCTGAAGAAATCAAAAATAGAGAATCTCGATTCATACCTTTCTAAAATTATTGAGCTATTAGAATCAATTAAGAAAGATCCTTTTAAAGGACTAGGGAAACCCGAACCATTGAAAGAATATTATCCTAAGTCTTGGTCTAGACGAATAAATAAAAAAGATAGATTGATATATAAAATAGAGAAGGGTAAAGTGTATATAATCTCGATAATTGGGCATTATGACTAACAGAAAATTACATTGTTTAATTGATGCATTGCCCCATTGTCGTTCGGTTTATCCAACAATTTAACCATTGGACAATGTGACTATGTTTTTAAAGAGGAAATCAAATGTCAACAAAAAGTAAGATTGTTCACGCCGGTAAACGTGGAGATAAAGTCAGATCTGACTGTTACATTGAAATTGAATTAAAAAAATCCGGTGGATTAAAAATCGATTTAAAGAGTAAAGTCGATTCGATGTTCGGTGTTTCGATAAGGAAACAAATAAAAGAAATGGCGGTTTTTTTTGGATTAAAACATGCAAACATTTTAATTGAAGATGCCGGAGCTCTCCCCTTTGTAATTGCTGCACGATTTGAATTAGTAGTAAAAAAACTCTTCCCGGAGATTGAAAAAGAATTTTTACCGGAGTTTAACAGAAAGAATTTATATAAAACTACTAAAGATCGTCTTCGCAGAAGCAGACTTTATCTTCCCGGCAATGAACCGAAATTTTATCCAAACGCCGGATTACATAAACCCGACGGTATAATTTTAGATTTAGAAGACAGTGTATCACCTACCGAAAAAAAAGCTGCACAAGTGATTGTTAGAAATGCACTTCGCGTAATTGATTTTTATGGTGCTGAAAGAATGGTACGTATCAACCAACTACCAAAAGGTTTGGATGATATTGAATTTATAGTGCCGCATAATGTTCATGTAATCTTAATACCAAAAGTTGAAACTGTCGAACAAATTAATTTGGTCGAAGTAAAAGTCGAAGAGCTTAAGAAAAAATTTAAGATAAAAAATGAAATTTATTTTATGCCGATAATCGAAAGTGCACTTGGCGTGATTAAATCTTTTGAAATAGCTTCGGCATCAAAATATAATTGCGCACTTGCAGTTGGGCTTGAAGATTATACGGCAGATATCGGAGTAGAAAGAACAAACGAAGGAAATGAAAGTATTTTTGCAAGAAGTATGATTATTAACGCTGCAAAAGCTGCAAAGATTCAAGCTATCGATACTGTCTTTTCCGATGTAAGTGATATGGAAGGATTAAGAAACTCAGTGTTGGAAGCAAAGGTGCTCGGATTTGAAGGAAAGGGCTGTATTCATCCAAGACAAATAAAAATTATCAACGAAACATTTCTTCCTAACGAAAAAGAAATTGATAAAGCAAAAAAAATAGTATTAGCATTCGAAGAAGCCGAAGCAAAAGGACTTGGCGTCGTATCACTCGGCAGCAAAATGATTGATGCACCTGTCGTAAAACGTGCAAGAAGAATTGTTAAACTTGCCGAAGAAAATAAACTATTGAATGAAAATTGGAGAGAAGTAACCTGGTAAATGGTTTAATGGTTACATTGTCATATGGCTGAAAAGCAAATTAAATATCTAAAATTGAATGACATCGAAGCTTATCGAATTGCTTTTGCTTTAAGTAATTACGTCTGGAATATCGTTATTAATTGGGATCATTTCGTAAAGCGTACCGTTGGGGCACAATTTACTGATGCTGTTGACTCTATTTCCGCGAATATTACTGAAGGGTTTGGCAGATATACAAAGAAAGATAAAATTAGATTTTACCGGATTAGTTTTGGGTCAATGTATGAATCTTTAGACTGGAACGAAAAAGCAAAAGGTAGAAAGCTACTTTCAGTTGAAGAATACAATCATATTTTCTCAGAATTACAAAAGTTACCAAAAGCAATCAACAGCCTAATAAATTATACAAACAATAAATTAAGAATATAGCTACACTCACAACAATTAGACAATTGGACAATTAAACAATGAAATTAGTAAAAAATTCCGCCGGAAGATTAGTCCCCGAAAAAGTAAACAACCAAAAACAAATACCGTTTAAAGGTATCGGGAAATTCCAACCAAAAGGAAATAAAGCAAAACCTCCTATTAAAACTTGTGCCGATTATCCCGCTGATGGAAATAAAGTTGTAAAAAATTTGAAAGAAGCATTAAAGAAAGCAGGGTTAAAGGATGGAATGACAATATCCACTCATCATCATTTAAGAAACGGTGATGTATTAACAAATTATCTTTTTGATGTTATAAACGAAATGGGAGTTAAAAACATAAGATGGTTTCCAACTGCTTCATTTCCTTGTCACCAACACTTAATTAAATATTTGGATGACGGAACAATTCATCATATTGAAGGAAGTATGAACGGTCCGTTAGGTAGATATACCTCGGAAGGTAAAATGAAAGGTGTCGGTGTTCTCCGTTCACACGGCGGAAGATATCAATCTATTCAAGACGGGGAAGTGCATATTGATATAGCTGTAATTGCTGCTCCGACTGCCGATCCGTTCGGGAACGCAACCGGTGACAGAGGTAAATCTGCTTGCGGACTAATTGGATTTGCATTAGCCGATTCCGAATATGCCGATAAAGTAATTGCTGTTACAGATAACCTAGTTGAATTCCCCTGCTATCCTTGGCAAATTCAAGGCAATAATGTTGACTATGTTGTTGAGATTGATTCACTTGGTGACCCGGCAAAAATTGTAAGCGGCACGACAGAAGTAACTAAAAGTCCGGATAGATTATTAATTGCCGAATATGTTGCACAATTTTTAGAAGATTCCGGTATAATGAAAAACGGATTTTCTTTTCAAGCCGGAGCGGGCGGAACAAATTTAGCTTTTGCTGTTTACCTTAAAGAAAAAATGAAAAAGAAAGAAGTGAAAGCTCGTTTCATTCGCGGCGGTAGTACAAAATATTTAGTTGAAATGTTGGAAGAAGGACTAACTGATTACATACTTGACGGGCAAACCTTTGATCTCGAAGGTGTTAGATCGATGAGAGAAAATCCTAACCATGTAAACACTTCTCCATTTACAAGTTATAACTATCACGGCAAAGGAAATTTTGCTTCGATAGTTGATGCGGTTGTATTAGGTGCTACGGAAGTTGATCTTAATTTTAATGCAAATGTTGTTACGCATTCGGATGGATATTTACTGCACGGAATCGGAGGCTGGCAGAATTGTCTTTTTTCTAAATGCACTATTTTAGCAATCCCCTCTTTTAGAGATAGAATCCCGGTTATTGTTGAGGAAGTTACTACTCTTGTAGGACTCGGAGAATTAATTGATGTAATAGTAACCGAAAGAGGAATTGCAATAAATCCTAAGCGGAAAGATTTGTTGAAAGCAGTAAAAGGTTCAACACTCCCAATAAGACCGATAAAAGAAATTTACGATGAAGTAGTTGAACTTTGCGGTATTTCGGAAAAACTGAAAGTAAACAAAAACAAAGTTGTTGCCGTCGTTAAATGGGTTGACGGAACTCTCCTCGATTCTGTTTTTCAAGTTGACAATTAGAGATTCCATCTTTTAGAAAGATGGAATCTCTCCTTCTCAAAGTTATTTTATATAGGAATTTATTTTTGTAGTAAATTCTGCAAAATAAAAAGTCCCCTGCACATATATCTAAGCTAAATGCAAGGGACTTGAGGATTCATGAAGAAAGGAAGAATTTTATAATGAGAAATGAATACTGGCACTTACATAAGGGAAATAACCGGCTCTTAACTGGATTGCAGTAGATTTTCCTAACCAATAATTAAACCCGACTTGACCGCTGTAAAAGAATCCCCCGGCTGTTGCAGAAGGTTCGGCTAGATTTGTATTTCCATCCCATGACCAAGAAGCTGAAGCAATATTATAACCTAAAGCAACACCAGCGAAAGGATCAAATGTAGCTCCCGGAGAAAAATGATAATTTGTCTGTGCAGCAACAATTATATTGGTAAAGGACCATTCTCCCTTTGCAGTAAAGAAATTCATTTCTTCGGAAGTACTTGCATAAGCAGCAAAGATACCACCTTGCAGATTATCACTTAGTTTAAGAAAATTTATTTCCAAAGTGATAGGAATTGCACCGCTACCGTCTAAACCACCGCCGCCGAAACCGGCACCGACACCTACTGTTGTTTTACCGGCATCGAATTGTGCTAATGAAGTACTGGTAAACAACACTAATAATGAAGCAAGTATTCCGATTGAAAATATTCTTTTCATTTGATTCTCCTTTGTTTATGGAATTGAATTTTATTTATTACAACATTTTTCTGATAATCTAATTCTATTTTAGTTGATTGTAAGAGTAACGCTTTTAACTACTTCAGAAATTATATAGTAGTTATTGCCACCTGCCGCAACTTCAGCATATCTATATTTAACAACTTGAAGCATTGCTTGACCACTAAAACCGCTAATTTCACCTGAAGGAATTGTGAAACTTCCATTATCTGCTAAGTCTTCAGCAGTGTAATATTGATTTGAGTTGTTTAATGGAACAAGTAATACAAGCACTCTATTATTACTTGATGTATTATTCCAACTGACATTTATTCCATTAGCTTTATTTACGGTTGTATTATTTGCCGGACTTGAAAGAGAAAAACTACGCGGACTCGGAACACTTCCGTTTAGTGCAGGAATACCGCTACCGCCACTTACTTGCCAACTATGGTTTGACCCGTCAAAATTTACACCTGTCAACATTTGAGTAGGATTACTTGGCGAAGGAGTAATGTAAAATGTTTGACCACCTTGAGTTGTTTTTCCCAAGGTATTACCATTAACAACAACATTACCGGCATCTACTCCATTTCCAAATTGAGCAAAGCCAAGTGATATAGCTGCCGCCGGGAATCCGGGAATTGTTTCCATTTCATAACTAATAGTTGCCATTACACCGTTATGATTTCCTCCAAGTGCAGGAATTGGTTGCCCGCTTGGGTTTGTGCTGCCGCCGCCTCCGTCACCATTAGGATCAACGGGATTACTGTCATCCTTATTGCACGATGTTAAAAACATCGCTGATAATACGATTAGAAAAAATGTAATGCGAAATAACTTCATGATTGTACCCTCATTGTTTGTTGATTATAATTATTTGATTAAGGTTAATTTCTTTGTTTGAACAAAACTATTTGCTTCTAATCTGTAAAAATAAATTCCGCTTGATAGATCTTGCGAAGACTGTGATGCATCAAAACTTACGGTGTAACTTCCGGCATTTAATTCCTCATTAACAACAGAAGCAACTTCTTTTCCCAATAAGTCGTAAACTTTTAATGATACAAATCCACTTTCGGGAATTGAAAACTTAATTGTTGTAGATGGATTAAAAGGGTTGGGATAATTTTGTGACAGCTCATAATTATTTGCTAATTCTTCGGTTTGCTCAACCGATGTTGTAATACCGAGTTCTGAGGCAGCAATTTTATAAATACCGGGTCCGTCAAGACCAATTATTATAAATTCTCCATCAAACAACATTGATAAAACCCGGTCAATTTTTGTAATGCCTTCATTATAATCAGTGAATGACTCACCGCCATCAGTGCTGTAAGCAAAACCTTCCTTACCTTGGAAAATGTTATTTCCATTTACGATTAAGGAAGCAGTTAAAAATGGATCTTTCTCAACCCAAGTTTCACCATTATCGGCACTGAAATGCAATTTACCGGCACCGGCCCAAATTCCTTCATTACTCTCTGCATATGATCTAATACCAGCACCGTTAATAAATGAACTTTGCTGCCAACTTTGACCATCGTCATCTGAATAGTAACCACTAATAAATAATCTTCCGAAAGAGGATTTATAAATACTATATGTTGTACTAAATGGTAAATTATTTATTTCCGTCCATGTTTCTCCTCTATCAGTGCTTTGATAAAATATTTGGAAGTTCGAGTATGCATACATAAGATTTGGATTAATTATCTCGATAGAAGATATCTGACTTTGCGTAACATTAGTATTATTCCATGTTTCACCATTATCGTCCGAATAAACTAAGGTAGATCCGCCAAGTGAGATTACCGCACCTGCATATAATCTAGTTCCATCGGATGCCAGAGCGACAACCCCTAATGCGTTTACCGGAAGGCTTGTCCATGTTTCTCCCTTATCATCACTTCGTAAAAGAGAACCATTTGTTCCAGCATAAAAGCTCCCTTGATGAATAATCATATCATAGATAATTGTGTTATTCACGTTGGTTCCATAAACTTTTTTCCATTCAGCTGAGATTTGGAGCGAAGTAATTGAGATTAGACTAATTACTAGTAAAATTATTTTCTTCATTTTTTTCCTCTTTTATTTTGATAAAACAATTTTGCTTGTCGACTTGCAAAATCTTTTTCATACCTAACATCCATTATTATGCCGATTGAAAAAACCGTTAAATTATGGACATATCCTCCTATTTGTTGCATTGAAGCAACAGTCTCATTTTATTGAAGTCGCAAATAACCAACTTGTAAATTTTGAATGCATTTTTTGTATTTTAGAACAAATAATGGAGTGCATTATGGAAAAATTAGTTGAACGTTTGAAGAGTACAACATCGTTCTCTTTAATTATGGCTTGCCTTTCCATTACATGGTTGATCATCGACTACTTTGTAATGGGATCAATTATTGAGAAAGGATTAACAAAATTCAGTCTTGAATGGATTTTAATGATTGCAAGCGGTATTGTATACACTGTTTTTACTATCACCGTCTTTATAATGATTTACTATTCGATGAGGGTTGCGGGAAAGCTTAAAAGTTCATTTTACTCTTCCAAACCTGAAGCAGCTCAATCAAAAAGTACTGATGATGAGAGGGACAACTCCGCGGTATGAAAAAAATTGGTTTAGCTTTAGGAGCCGGCGGAGCACGAGGAATTGCTCACTTAGCCATTCTTGAAGCTCTCGAAGAATTAAATATTAAGCCATGCGTAATTTCCGGTACCAGTATCGGAGCAATTGTTGGTTTGTTTTATTCTGCTGGCTTTTCAACTTCAGAAATGAAGAAAATCCTAAATCAAATCATCTATGGTACAAGGAGCAAGTTTTGGGAAATCCATAAAAAATCCGATTTTGTGAAATATTTTGATTTGTTAGACCCAACTATAAAAACCGGTGGTTTATTACGAGGCGACAAGTTAGCAAGTTTTTTATCTACAAAGGTTAAAGTAAGTAATTTCAATGAGTTACAAATTCCTTTTAAAGTATTAGCTACTGATTATTACGAAAAAGCACAAGTTATTATTGATAAAGGTGAGTTATTATCAGCAGTAAGGGCAAGTTATGCACTCCCCTTTTTATTTGCTCCCATTGAAAGAGAAGGGAAATTACTGATTGACGGCGGTATGGTAAATCCCCTTCCATTTGATGTGATCCGAAATGATTGTGACATCACAGTTGCAGTTGATGTTTCTTCAACTAATGAATTCCCGGGTACTCCGGAAATTCCTCCTTCTTATGAAGTTCTCTTTTCATCCTTTCAAATAATGCAATCAGCTATTGTAAATGAAAAATTAAAAACGAATAGACCTGATATTCTTATAAAGACGAATATAAAAGGTGTTAGAGTTCATGAATTTATGAAAGCCGAAGAGATATTAAAAAATTCGGAAGTCTATAAAACCGAATTAAAAAAGAAACTGCAGAAGTTAATCAGTGTCTAAATACTTTTTATATTTTGAAAGTCCGTCATTAGTGGCAATCCACAAATTCCCGTATGAATCTTCAGCAACAGCATTTACTTTAAGACTTAAAATTCCCGAATTTTGTGGTCTATATGCAGTCGAACTATACAGATCATAGTATTTAAACAACCCATTGGCTGAGGAAACCCATTTAAGATTATCTTTCCCAATATACAAATCATTAATACTGTTTGTATTTCCCGAAATTAGAACTGAAGTCCAATTAGTACCGTCAAATACTCCGATACCACCGGTTAGAATTTTTAAAACACCATTCTGCTTAACCGACTGAGGAGTAAAGCAAGCCCACAAATCACCGTTTGATGAAATATCCATTCCGGTAATCTGAGAGTTTGGTATATTGTTAAACTCCTGATCAAAAAATTCAAAGGTATTACCATCAAATCGAGTAACGAAAGAGTCGATAGCAACCCAAAAATCACCGGTTGATGTGGTTTTAATTTCGTTTACCCATTTGCGCGGCAGGTTAGTATTAGAATGATTGTACAAAACAAAATTTTCTCCCTCAAATTTTACCAGTCCTGATGGTGAACCAAACCAAATCCTCCCAGTATTATCTTGATCAATACTACTAATATAATTGTTTGGTAAATTCGAATTACCAGCAGTGTAAGATGTTATTAGATTTGGGTCTTGTATTTTCACTAAGCCCCCTTCGGTACCTATCCATTTGTTATTATCTCTACCGACAAAAATTTCCGTAATACGATTGGAAGGGAGACTTGAGTTTGAGTTGCTGATAAATTCCCAACTTTTACCCTTGTGTTTCACTATTCCTTTATCAACGGTACCGATCCATACTACGTCATTTTCATCAACTGCTACCGTTGTTATAATATTGGTTGGCAAAGGTGCGGTTAGCTTGTGATAGTCTACCCAAACTGAAGTATCTTTTAGTGCAATATTAATGTTAGAAGTCTGACTGCTCCTAACCGACACAACTGCTTCATTCGCTCTATGTTCCGGTAGAATATATCTGACTTTATATCTTCCTGGTAATAAACCGCTTACAATTGCCGGCGTAATTACATTAAGTGAAGAATCATTCAAGTAAACTTCCGCGCCTTGCGGAGAAGAATTAAAATTGATACTTCCATACATACTTTTATTCAGTAGTAAATTTATATCAACTAAAGGGGGATTTTCTTCGCTTGCTTCTACAACTATTGATGTATCCTTCCACAGATCTTTTTTAAGTTTTATTTCATGCAGTGAAGTCTCGATAAACGGAACATTATCAGGAGTATATCTGCCTGTAAACCTTCCATCAAGATAAATTTTAAAACCCTGTGGATTTGAGTTAACATAGATAGCACCTTTAGGAGGTTCAGGTTCCGAAGGGGATCTGGAAATTTCCTGATCGCAAGAATAAAACATAAGCACTATTGAAAATGCAAATAAGTATTTAAAATATTTTTTCATAACTAATTCTCATAGAAAACTTTGTAGCCGAAAGATTCAATGTATTCGGGTTGAACCGTGATTTTTCTTGAATTCATTTGAAGACTGCCGAAAAGTCCAAATCCACCATCTACGTTTGAATAATCCGATTCATTCACACGAACAGTATATTTATTATCTTCTTGCAAAGATGAATAATAACGTGAAACATTCTCATCTATCGAAAGAACCTCTATAATTGCCTTGTTAGAAACAGTTACGGCTCCTTTATTTTCAATCCCTTCCGAAATTAATTGCATTCCCCTATTTATTGCACCTTGCGAATAAGCAACAGCCTGCGACTTTGAAGGTACCGGGTAAATAGGAATCAATTCACCTTTATCGTCAATAAGTCTGACGGGAAGTAGCAGCCACTTTTGTTCAACACCTCCTCCAACATCTGTGTAATACTTAACTTTAATTCTACCGACATAAAAATTATTTTTTGCATCAGAATTCCAAACGATGTTTACAGTTGATGTGTTCACGGCTGGGATTGTACTGGTTGTTTCTTTTGTGTCGAACACAAAACGAGCCGGTGTATAACATGACGCTTTCAATCTTTTACCGTTTTTCAATGTTGCTTCAATCTCAAGCAATTCATTTGTAGCCGAGGGCTTAAAGTTATCGAGGTAATAAAAGTGAAATAGTGAATCGGGATTATTAGAATTAAAAACCGAAGAATCTTTAAACACATAAACCGTATCCTGATACCACAATCTAATATCAGCACCGAAATAAGCCGGGTTTTCTTGATGAACCGAAGGATCATACCCTTCAACATCATAACTACTATAAATAGAAGCAATCTGAAGTGAAGTATCGCCCCGAACAATACAAGTAAGTGCAAACTTTTCTTCAAATTCTCCTTTAGGACTAAAATTTTCATCACAACCGGAAAAAATAATAATAAATAATAAGGCTAAAGCGAAACTTTCAATTTTCAATTTCATATTGATACCTTTAAAGTAGCAGTTGGTAAAAACGGAAGCATGTTTACCTTTTCACCTGTATCCCGCTTGAAGTAAAATATATTCTCGCGGTCATAAACGTTTATCAAACTCAGGTCGAGTTCCATTTTAAGAAAATTAAAATCAAATTTTTTGGATAAAGTAAAATCGAGTCTATGGTACTCCGGTAACCTTTCAATATTTTTATCCCCTAATATTGTATAGGGATTAAAAGTATAATTACCGGGATTCACGTCAAAGAAATTACCCGTTTGATATTTATCATAAAATCCGATCATTGGCGTGAAAGGGAGTCCCGAACTATAAGACCAAATAGCATTTGCACTCCATCCGGCACCAAAATTATATTCGATACCGATATTAAAAGAATGTCTCGAATCGAATTTGGGATAAAACAACCAGCCTTCTACTTCTTTATATGCCCAGCTTAGTGAGTAAGAAGTATTTATTTTAAATCTATTATAAGAGTAATTAATAATAAATTCCGAACCGTAAGCTTCACCATTACCGTTAACCAGATCAGGGTCGGAATCAAATACTTTTTTCTCGTTAATTGCAGCAAGATTATCAATCTTTTTATAGTAGGCTTCGTACTTAAAAAGTAAATTCTCTGCTAAAAACCAATCTGTTCCGAATGTAAGATGCAATGCTCTTGACGGTTTCAAATAATCAGGCAATATAGTCCAGGGCTCAAATAATGAAATAACCTCATTCTCATCGGATATAGTAGCAACTTCTTGTTGATACAAACCGGCAGCTCCTTTTAAAGTCAAGAATGGGAAGAGTCTGTAAGTCATACTTATACGAGGTTCGGGATATAACCCTCCCCCTTCGGTTAATCCGGCAAGGTTGAATCTTGTTCCAATGTCAACACCAAAATCTTCAAATCTGAGGAATTTGTATTTAAGATAGAGACTAAAATTACCCGAGAATTCTTCAATATCGGATACGGCACCTTGACTATTTGATTGAACGAGTTTTGTATTCAATAACTTAATCTCAATTCCTAAGCCTAATTCATCTTTTGTGGGCCAAACATAATTCAAGTCGAAGCTTAAGTTCATATCTTCAACTTCATTCGTTCTCGGTTTGAAATCCGATTCATTTGGAATAACCTTTCCTTCGAATTTACTTAGACTAACTCCGAAACGGGAAAATAACGGCATATCATAGATTTGTATCCATTCAAATCCGATTAGGTTGTTTCTCCATTTATAATCTTCGGATAACGGGTCTTCATCTTCAAGGTTATCTCCGCTGAGAAAACCGAATATATAAAACCGTCCGTTTTTAATAATGTTGTCATCGGAGTAGTTCAGCTTAAATGAAGCATCATAAAAATCTATCGGTACACTTTGTTCGTTTAAAAACTTTTTAAGAATATCATTAGAAAAACTTTTTCTCCCTGTAAAAATAAACGAACCGTTCGGAATCGGACCTTCAACCAACAATTTATTTGTTAGAAAACTTGCACTTGCAGAAGCACTAAATTGATTTCGATTACCGTCTTTAGAAATAATACTTAAAACGGAAGATAGTCTGCTGCCATGTTCTGAGGTAAAGCCCCCTTTATAAAACTCGACACTGTTAATCATTTCAGGATCGATAACACTGAATAAACCAAGTGCATGGAAAGGATTATAAATTGTAATGCCATTAAGCTTAACTAGATTTTGATCGCTTGTTCCGCCTCTAACGTAATATTTAGCGGAAACATCTCCGGTAGTTCTAACGCCGGATACATATTGCAAGGAGCGAAGCACGTCAGTCTCAACGCCTTTAGGCAAGGCTTGCAGCGTCTTTACCGAAATTCTTTCTAATCCTATATCGGTTTGATTTTTCTGTATTATTCTTTCACCGATTTTTTCAATTGAGCCAAGTTCAACTCCTTCAGGTGAAAGAGAGATATCCAATTGAGTAAGTTTATTAGGTGCTATAAACACTTTTACATATTTAGTTTGGTAACCGACAAATGATACTTGTAAAAGATATTCTTTATTTGCCGGTATTCGATTGATAAGATATAAACCGCGCTCATCGGTCGAAGCCCCGGTTTGCAGCTCATCTATATAAACATTAGCATATGGAAGAAACTCGCCGCTAGTTGAATCGGATACGATTCCTCTTAATCGACCGGTTTCTTGTGCTGATATTGATAAGCATAGAAATGCAAAAAAGATTAAATACAGAAAAACTCTCATGATTAAAAACCATAAGGAAAGCAGTAACTTTACTTCCCCCCAATTAATTTGAATAAAACACCGCTTAAAATAATAAATTGAGCAAAAACATTCACAAAATTTTTAAATAATTGCTTCGGAAGATTATTTCTTATATCATTAGTTCTTTACACTGTAACCAAATCGTCTAATAAATGAATCCGAAATACTAATAGTAAATTTTCTTTCCATCATTGCACCAACTATACCGAAACCGCCTTCAACATTACTGAATAAAGTTTGATCAAATCTAACCGAATAGATATTTTGCGTAACCCCGGCAAAATAGTATGCAGCAAGATTAGGGTCTAATGCTACAATTTCAAATTCAGCTTTATTTGTGATGAAAATATTTTTCTTATCAGTAATATCATCTCCAATTTTTCTCATTGTCTCTTCAAATAATTCCAAAGGATAGCTTGTGCTTATCTGTTTTGTAAGAGAAGGATATATCAAATTATTTTCGGATGCATTTGATTTTTTTATCGGGACTTCAACATAATTTACAACCTGTTCATTCTCCGAATGAATTTCGTATTTAATTCTTAATCTAAATTTATAGTACTGAAAATAAACTTTACTTCTCGGGAACCAATGCACACTTATAAAATCGGGATGAAAATCAGACGGAATAATTTGATCGGACTGCCCTCTGTCAATCTCAAATAAAATTGGAACTCTTGCAGCAGCTTTGAGAATTTTTCCGTCGGGTAAAACTGCTTTAATAATTATATCTTCCTGATCGCGTATTGGTTTAAAGTTTTTTAGATAATAATACTTTAACGGACCTTCAAACCGTTGTTCGTGAAACGGAGTAAGTACCGTATCTCTGAATTTATATTCTTGATCAAGATATGTTAAAGTTATATCTGCCCCATCAACAAAAGGATTGAGCGAATCGCTTTCGGGATTAAAACCTTGCACATCAAATGTTTTATGAAGTGATGCGAATTGAAAATCATCGTTTACTCTAATTATACTGTTCAAAATATATGCTTCGAGCAATTCGTCTTTGGGACTGAAATTTTCTTCACATGTATTTAAAAACAATAAAGAAGAAACAGCTATGATATAGGTAAAATATTTTTTCAAAATTTCACCTTTATAGATGCCGTCGGTAAAAATGGCAGCATATTAACTTTTTCTCCGGTATCACGTTTGAAATAAAAAATATTCTTTCTGTCATAAACATTAATAATACTCGCCGATAATTCTAAAGTAGTAAAATCAAAATGAATGATTTTGGAAAGAGCAATATCCAACCTATGGTAATCCGGCATTCTCTTAATATTTCTTTCTCCTAAAATTGTATAAATTGAATACTTATCGAATGCAGGATCGTAATCAAAAAAGTCGGATAGTTCATATCTATCAAAATAACCACGGAGAGGTGTAAACGGGAAACCAGAATTATAAGCCCATGAAATTCCAGCTTCCCAGTTATCCCCTAATATGTAGTTGAATGCAAAATTTACATTATGTCTTGAATCATACTTTGGTGAGAATTCAAAATCATTTACTTTTTTGAATGCCCAGCTGAGTGTATATGATGCATTGAAACTAAACCGGTTAGTTTCAAATGTTAGTGAATTCTCTATTCCATAAGCTCTGCCGTCACCATTTATTAAAGCAGGGTCATCGGGGAAAATTTTCTTTTCATTAATAACAGCGAGATTCTTAATAGTTCTATAATAAACTTCAACAGAAACACTTGACGATGGAAGATAAAAATACTCAGCACCGAAAGATAAATTTATTGACTTAGTAGCTTCAAGATAATCGGGATAGATAGTCCACGGATCGAATAAAGAAATGACTTCATTTTCATCGGTGATTGTTGCAATTTCCTGTCTATAACTTCCGGCCGAAGCTTTTAGAATTAGAGTTTTCGATGGCTGCCAGAAACCTTTAACTCTCGGTTCTATTGAGAAGCCGCCCTTTAAGCTGAGTCCTGTCATATACATGCGCACACCGGCATCGATGCCAAAGTCGTCAAATTGAAGCAACTCGTAATTAGTATATAAAACATAGCTCCCGCCGAAATCACTTAACTTAATTAATGAAGAATTTTCGTTCTCCTGTTCCAATTCGGTTTTAACCGTTTTGAACTCAAGCCCTACCGTAAATTGGTCATTATTTTCGCGGACAAGAGAAAACTCTGCATCGAATGTAAAGTCCTTCAGACTATTAAAGCGAGGTTTTACATCAGTATCGTTTGGGATGATCTCTCCTTTGAAGTTACTGTAACTGAACTGGAAGCGAGAGAAGAAAGGTTTATCGTATATCTGAATCCATTCAAAACTAAGTAAATCGTTTCCCCATTTAAAATCATCGGAGCGAGGTTTCGGGTCGTCAAAATTATCACCGCTGAAGAATCCGAAGACAGTAAATCTTCCGTTCTTCAAAAAATTTTGATCGGTATAATTTGCTTTGAATGAGAAATCATAAAAATCTATAGGTACATCATCGTCGTTAAGAAAATTTTTTAATATGGAAGTCGAATAGCTTTTTCTGCCGGTTAAAATGAACGAACCGAATTTATACGGACCTTCAATTAATAATTTACCTGTCATTAGATTTGCTGAAGCGGTACTGCTGAACCGATTTCGGTTACCGTCTTTTGTTGCAACTTTCATTATTGAAGAAATTCTACCGCCGTACTTAGCAGGGAACTCACCTTTATGAAATTCAATACTATTAACCATATCGGCATCAACAACACTGAATAGACCGAGTGCATGAAACGGATTATAAAGTGATACTCCGTTCAGCTTAACCAAATTTTGATCACCAGTCCCGCCGCGCACATAATACTTTGCAGATATATCTCCAGTCGACGTAACACCCGGGACAGTCTTTAATAGACGAAGTACATCAGGTTCAACGGTTTGTGGTTTCGAGTAAATATCTTTTAAAGTTATTCTCTCTATTCCAATATTGAATTGCTCTTGCTTTGTAATACGCTGACCGATTTTTTCTACTTCTTGAAATTCAAGACTGGACGGGATTAATTGAACATTCAATTCAGTAATTTTATTTGGAGTAATTCGAACATCTATTGTTTTGGACTTGTACCCGATAAAAGAAAAAGTAACCGTATAATTTAGGTTAGCGGGAATTTTATTGATGAAATAATATCCTCTTTGATCGGTTGAAGCGCCGAGTTCAATTTCACTTAAATAAACATTACATGTAAGCAACGCTTCACCGCTGGTAGAGTCCGATACGAATCCTCTTAAACTGCCCCACTGTTGGGAATAATGAAGTGATGTAAGAAAAAGTATGGCTGATATTAATATCTTTATTTTATTTATAAAGTAGAAGTTTTGAAAAGGGATTATCATTAAGTATTTATCCTACAAAAAATCTTCATCGAGTTTGTGCTTATAAAAATAGATATATTTTTTATAAAATATTGTTTTGCTGTTTTATTATGGCTTGCACATTAGAACACTAATACTGAAACACCTATGGAGAATCTAAATCCTAAAATCTATTACGTTAGCAAACGGATGAAATCCTAAACAAATAAGAAGCACAAAACTCCAAATAATAAACTAACTCAAGTTGACCGTCTAAATCATCGTGAAGAAAAGAAACCGTTGAAACGGTTATAGTAAATTGTTATTCGCTTTATTAACCTACGGATTAATCCGTGGGATAATGAGAATAAAGTAAAGATTTCGAACCGTTTTAACGGTTTATAAATGTAAGTGGTCAACCTGAATAAACTAATTAGAGTCTGTTTGGTGTTTTTGAATTCATTGTTTACAATTTGTTTAGAAATTAGAGCTTTGATATTATTATTTACCCCGCAGCACTGAAAATCAGACATATAGCATTACCATCTTTTTATTCTATAAGCATCTAACTTCTACAATATTAATCTTCCAAAGTAGATAAGTTACCCGGATCTTCACCCATGGCTTTAGCTTTAAGAACTCGTCTCATAATTTTTCCTGATCTTGTTTTCGGTAACGATTCAACAAATTCTATTTGTTCTGGTTTGGCAATCGGACCGACTTCATGAGCAACATGCTGACGTAATTCTTCGACTAATGTACTGTTGCCGGTCAAACCCGCTCTTAAAATTACATAAGCATAAATTGCATTTCCTTTTACTTCATGCGGAACCCCAATTGCTGCAGCTTCGGCAACTGCACTGTGACTCACTAAAGCACTTTCGATTTCAGCTGTACCAAGTCTGTAACCCGAAACTTTAATAACATCATCAACCCTTCCAATTATCCAGTAATAACCATCCTTATCTTTTCGTGCACTATCGCCTGTCATATAATTACCTTTATACTTTCTCCAATATTGAGTTACATATCTTTCATCATCGCCGTAAATTGTTCTTATCATAGCAGGCCAAGGAGTTTTTATAACAAGATAGCCTTCTTCATTCGGTTTCACGGATTTTCCTTTTTCATCAACCACATCCATTTCAATCCCGGGGAATGGTTTTGTCCCGGAACCCGGTTTAAGCGGAACACATGGCATAGGTGTAATCATAAACATCCCGGTTTCGGTCTGCCACCATGTATCCATTATCGGGCATTTGCCATTACCGACAACCGAGTGATACCATTTCCATGCTTCAGGATTTATGGGCTCACCAACCGAACCGAGTAATCTTAAAGAAGAAAGATCATGACGTTTAACCCATGCTTCACCGAATCGCATTAATCCTCTTATTGCTGTTGGTGCCGTGTACAAAATATTTATTCCATAATTTTCTATCATCTTCCACCAACGATTCGGATAAGGATAATTCGGAGCACCTTCATACATAAATGATGTAGCGCCATTGAGTAATGGACCGTAAACAATATAACTATGCCCGGTAATCCATCCGGGATCTGCAGCGCACCAATATCTATCTTGTTCTTGAATATCAAATACATATTTGAGGGTTGTGTAAGTCCCGACCATATATCCGCCGTGCGTATGGAGAATCGCCTTCGGTTTACCTGTTGTACCTGATGTATATAGAATAAAAAGTGGGTCTTCCGAATCCATTTTTTCCAATGCACATTGATTAGATGCGATTGGAAGTTCTCTTAATTCGTGATACCACATATCACGACCGAATTCCATATTTATTTCCTGTCCCGTTCGTTTAACGACAATAACATGTTCAATACCTCCGGCACGTTGAAGCGCTTCATCTGCAATTTGTTTTAACGGAACGATCTTCCCTCTTTGATATGCGCCATCGGCAACAATAAGAACTTTTGATTTACTGTCTTCAATTCTTTCATGAAGAGCTTCAACAGAAAAGCCGCCATAAACAACCGAGTGAATTGCACCGATGCGGGCACAAGCTAACATTGCTATCATTATCTCAGGAATTCTTCCCATATAAATTGTTACACGGTCACCTTTTTCAACTCCCATACTTTTTAAAATGTTGGCAAACTTGCATGTCTCTCTATGCAAACGGAAATACGACATTGCTTCAAAGTCGCCGTTTTCCCCTTCCCATACCAAAGCAATTTTATTTCTTCGGTGTGTTTGAACATGAACATCCAAACAGTTATAAGATATATTTGTCTTTGCACCGGTGAACCATTTGTAGAAAGGTTTCTTTCGATCATCAATTACTCTATCCCATTTTTTGAACCAATGTAGTTCTTCAGCTCTATCGGACCAAAACTTTGCATAATCGGTGTTTGCCTGTTTGTTAAGTTTATCCCAATCTTTGATGTGTGCATTATCGATTACTTCTTTCGGTGGGTAGAATACTTCGCCCTGCAGTTTTTTCTTTGCCATCAATTCCTCCTTAAAATGAGACTAAGTGTGTGTTATTTTGAAATGAAATTAAAGTTTGTCGGGTTGAAATGCAATAAGCGGAGGTGAAGAGGAAGAATGGAAAATTGGAATGATGGAAGATTGGATGATCGGATGGTTGGATGGTTGGTTGAGTGGTTGAAGGGAATATGGGAATAAGGGAATAATGGAATACGGGAGTGATGGAAAAGTGGAATAATGGAAAAGTTGAGAGACGTATGATTGGATGGTTGGATGATTGGTTGATTGGACAATTAGTTTCGCTTGATAGAAATATCGAGTTAAATTGAATACTGTAGGCTTATTTTTCGGCAAGACTAATTTTAAATTATATCTAACTCAAAATTTCACTGTATTTTTTAATTATGTTTTGTATTTTGTATTTCAACTGTAACAGTTTAGGTTGTTATGGATAATTTGAATCACCACCCATGGTTGAACGCCCACTTAATTTCGCAATTTGAAATTTTATATTCAATAAATGTTTTTTAGAATCCATAAAAATCTGAGGATAGAATGAAATTATATTGTGTATTAATCAACATTCTATTTATTGTGTCAATTTCATATGCCCAAAACATTTCTGTCTCGAAGGATACTCTAAAGTATTTGAAAAACCCAACAACATTCTTTAATGAATCGGATTCTTTATATATTTATAACATTGATTCACAAAACAGAATTCTAAGAATAGACTCGGCAAACAATGTAAATTACCTTTATAATTACGATGTAAGATATTATTCGAATGATAGTTTAGTAAGAAGTGGATATATAGGATATTATAAAGATATTTTTCCCGGGACTGATATTTTCCCTTTGGACATACCTTCTCATGACACAGTAAAATTTGTAGTAAAATATCTTCCCCCAGTTACAAAAGTATCCACATTGAATGAAGTCAGAACCGATTCAATTTATTTTTATAATAATTCTCAAAATCGACCGGTAGTTATAATAAACGTAATTAATGATATTCCTCTCAGTGTAGATGAAAATAATAACATTCCAATTAATTATTCTCTATCACAAAACTATCCCAACCCATTTAACCCGGCTACAACAATTGTATACAATATCCCCTATTCTAACCATGTAACGCTTGAGGTATATAATATCATAGGACAGCGCATAAAAAAATTGGTCGATGAATTTCAATATGAAGGTAATTATAAAATAACTTTTGATGCGAGTGAACTTCCAACCGGTGTATACATATATAGATTAAAATCAGGTAGTTATTCGGATTCGAAGAAAATGCTAATTTTAAAATAAATATCTGTTTTGTCTGTCATAGATAAAGGCGGGCAAGTAAGAAAAGGCACCAAGTTGTAATTAATAGTTCTTATTAAATAAAAGCAGTAATAGAACTCGACAGAGTTGAACAAGTTTAGTGTTAATAGGTATTCCCCGGATCGGATGGATGGTGGAGAAAACCTATTTCTTGAGTACGATATAACATTCTGTTATAAGCAAAAGGTGAATTTGACATGAGAAAATTCAAATCATTTCTTTTTACATTTTTGGTTATTGCGATCCATCTAAATGCTCAATATAATTGGAGCAATCCCAATCCAGCTCCACATGAATTATTCGGAATTCATTTCATTGATTCGCTCACGGGGTGGACAGTAGGTAATTTTAGTACGCTGCTAAAAACGACTGACGGCGGAGAATCCTGGTTACCAAAATCGGTACCATTAAGATCAACTCTTAGAAAGGTAAAGTTTGTTGATAAAAATAATGGTTGGATAATTGGAGGTGAAGAAATTATCCCGTCTTTCGGTTCAGTTTTATTAACAACGGATGGTGGAGAAAATTGGATAGATCATAATCCCGTAAGTGGTTATGCTAATGGTTGGAATGATTTCTCAATTGTCTCAAAGGATTTAATTTTTATTGGAGGCTTTAATGGAATTTATAAATCTACAGATGGAGGTTACACTTGGGCAAAAAAAGGTGGCACAACTTGGACTACTACAATTTTCTTTTTAGATTCATTGATTGGTTGGTTTGGGAATACTGTAGGAGGTGTCCATAAAACTGTTGATGGTGGAGATACATGGACACAAGTTGCTACTATGGGGCATATTTGGCACAAAAGCTTAAAATTCGTAGATGAAAATATCGGTTATTTAGTTAGTGAAGGGTTGTATTCTCAAGATGGTTATATATATAAATCAATTGATGGTGGTGTTTCTTGGATGTTATTAGATAGTTTAAATAACTATGAGTTGAAAAACATAGAAGTTCTTGATTCTTCAAATGTTATTATATGCGGTACAAAAGGAATTGTCATTAACACTACTGACGGTGGGGAAAATTGGATTTACAAAAGTATACCAGAGCAGGAGGATTATAATGAAGTGAAAGTGCAGTTTGGCAAGACATGGATTGTCGGGGGTAAGAGTCAACATGGAAGAATATATTTTAAAAAAGAAAAAAGTAATTTTTCTGAAAAAAGTAATGTTTTTAATAAAAATCATCTCAATGGAATTGATTTTTACAACAATCAGAATGGAATTGCAGTCGGTTTTAATGGAACTTTATTGATTACGATGAACTCTGGTAAGTCGTGGGAAAATCTTAATTTGTTTTCTATTAATCATTTATCGGTCAGTTACTTCAATGAAAATTTCATAGCAATTGCCGGAAGGAATGGTGTGTTTATTAAATCAACTGATGGAGGAAAAATTTGGAACGTATCATATCCATTTCCTAGTTATGGTGATAATGTAGTTCAATTCTTTTCAGAAGATGTTGGTTATTCATTAATAAAATATGGAGCACTTTATAAAACCTCTGATGGAGGAAATAACTGGATTGAGACAAGCGAATATGGAATGTATGATTTCTTTTTTATTGATAATACAAGTGGTTGGTTATTAAATAATCCTTTGGAAACTGACTATTCAATAATATTAATTACTAATGACGGTGGACAATCTTGGATTTCTCGGCAATTTCATGATTATGTTGATGATATATTTTTCTTGAACGAAAATGTTGGATGGCTTTCCAGTCAGAATCGATTATATAAAAGTGTTGATAGCGGGCTGTCATGGAGTTTAGTCAAAGAAAACTTAGGATTTTATATTAAGCAAATAATTTTTACTTCAGAAGAAAGAGGCTATTTTTTAACGAAAGATTTTTTCAATAATGATCTGACTTCAGTTCAATACACTGTTAATGGAGGTGAAAGTTTTTTATCAATTGTAGATTATACTTTTCTTGATTATATGACTATTATGGAAAATAAACTTTGGATTTCCGGTGAAACCGGTCATATTCTTGAAGTTAATGTTGATTTGCTATCAAGTATTGAGGATATGGAAGAATCAGTAAAAAGCAATTATTACCTTTCACAAAACTATCCTAATCCATTTAACCCGGCTACAACAATTGTATACAATATCCCCTATTCAAACCATGTAACGCTTGAGGTATATAATATCTTAGGACAGAGTATTAAAAAATTAGTCGATGAATTTCAATATGAAGGTAATTATAAAATAACTTTTGATGCGAATGAACTTCCTACCGGCGTATACATATATAGATTTAAATCGGGAAGTTATACAGATTCAAAGAAGATGTTAATTTTAAAATAAATATCCTTTTTGTCTGTCTTAGAATAAGGGCGGACAAAAAAGAAAAGGCACAAAGTTGTAATTAATAGTTCTTATTAAATAAAAGCAGTAATAGAACTCAACAGAGTTGAACAAGCTCGGGGTTACTAGATATTCGACAATACACGCTGTGAGATATATTATGATAAAAGTAAATAGAATAAAAATATTACTTTCATTTGCATTATTTTTTTGTTATTACCAAACCGAGAATGCACAGGAAAATTACTGGTCGCATCCTAACGGACCTTACGGCGCTTTTGCGATGTCAATTGCTTCTGATCCATATGGCGGAATTTATGTTGGAACTGAGACGCAGGGTTTATACAAATCAATAGATGGCGGATATTCTTGGGTTCAATTAGGACTTGAAGGAACAACCGTAAATAAAATACTTCCTTACAATAATAAATTAATATTTGTCAACACTAATTCAGGAGCTTATGAAACAACTGACGGTGGAAATTCTTGGAATAGAAGCTCATTAGCTTCGGGTGTTTATTCATTTTATCTGACTGCATCAGGTACATTTTTAATTGGTACCAACAATCAGATTTACCGTTCAACAGATAAAGGAGTTAGCTGGCAAGATGTGACCACTAACCTGCCCAATATTAAAGTTATGTCAATTGCTTCAAGTTCAAGCGATAAAATATTTGCAACTACCATTGAAGTAGGACTTCTTGTATCTACTGACGATGGTATAACTTGGAATGTTTCAATCGATAATTTACCTGAAATACAAGGCTTTTATGGCACTAAAACTGAAATGGTTTTTTCAATAGATGAGGAAACAATCCTGTTATTAATAAATTCCAGATATCCCAATTCTAAGGATGGAATATATGTTTCTACGGATAATGGATTAAATTGGGAATTAAAGAACAATACTCTTTCTTATATTTCGCAATTTGCAGTCACAAATGATGGTACTCTTCTAGCCGGTATAAGAGATAATGAAAGAGGGACCGGATCAGGCGGTGTTGTTTACTCAAATGATTATGGAGTAACCTGGAACAGTTTAGCGGAACCAAGAATAAATCAAGACGTTCGAGCTTTGATAACAACTATGGAAGGAAATATTCTAGCAGGGAACTATTGTGGTGGGCTGATGCTTTCAACCGACTTTGGAACTACATGGGCTAATGTAAATACTGGAATCAACAACTCGGACATAACAGATGTGTATGCTTCGCCTTCAGGAAGTATATTCTGTTCAAGATCTCCATTGTACTATTCTTACGGCGGTATATATCGTTCAAGAGATGATGGGAATTCTTGGCAGCAATTAAATACAGGGAACAATAATCCAAATGTGAGAACTTTCTTTACTTCAAAAGAAGGAACTTTATTTGCCGGTGACATGGGAATCTACCGCTCGGAAAATGATGGTGATAATTGGTGGTTTGCATACAACACCAGTTCATTAGTTCAGAGTTTTATAGAAACATCTAATGCTACTATAATTGCCGCAGCAAATGGGATATATAGATCAACCGATGATGGACTTACATGGACAAGATCAAATTCCGGATTAACAAACTCCGGTATTTTCTCTTTAACTTTAACGGGCACTGGAACAATTCTCGCTTCATCATTCGAAGGGATTATTTATAGATCTACAGATGACGGATTGAGTTGGCAAGTAATTAGAATTCCTACTATTAACTCGATATTATCATTATTTAATTCTTCAGATAACCAGCTTTTTGCCGGTACTCATGGCTCAGGTCTATACACCTCTTCAGATGATGGTATAACATGGATGTCCAATTCATCTTTTACCTATGGTAGTATTCGAGGTTTTGCTGAAAGTAGTGTGGGTCATCTTTTTGCTGGTATTTCCGAAATAGGCGTCTATGTTTCACAAGATAAAGGGAACACATGGTCACTGCTTAGCACTAGCGGCATGTCTGATAAAAGAATTCAGACATTTTGTATTTCTAACACAGATTATTTATTTGCTGGGACATGGCGTGGTTCGCTTTTTAAATCTACATCAAAAATTACAGATGTAAAACAAGAAAACAATACGATACTTACTGGATTTCTATTAGAGCAAAACTATCCTAATCCATTTAATCCGACTACAACAATTGTATATAACATTCCCTATTCAAACTATGTTACACTTGAGATATATAATATCTTAGGGCAGAGTATAAGAATATTGGTTGATGATTTTCAATATGAAGGTAATTATAAAATAACTTTTGATGCGAGTGAACTTCCTAGTGGTGTATACATATATAGATTAAAATCAGGTAATTATTCGGATTCGAAAAAAATGCTAATTTTAAAATAAATATCTGTTTTGTCTGTCATTAAATAAAGGTGGGCAAGAAAGAAAATTCACCAAGTTGTAAAAAAAGTTCTTATTAAATAAAAGAATTTAGAGAGCTCAATTGAATTGAACAAGTTCGGTGTTGCCGGATATTTTTCCGGAACGTATAGTTTGTTTTTTGAAAAAGTTGAGAAAATCGGATGCTTCAAAGAATGGGCTCAACCGACAATAATCATATAATTATTACAGCAGATATTGTAATGTGAATGAAATGTTCAAGTAAAAGATTTTGTTTTAAAAGAAACAAAATATTTCTATCTTTGTAACTCGTTTTGATACATTTTGAAAGTGAAAAATTCAGCTATTGGAGAGGTGCCCGCCTTCGTTAAAACTTCGGCGGGTAAAGGTGAGTGGCTGATCCCGCCGTGGCGGGATGCTAAACCTTTTTTATAGTTTTGTTCATATTATAAGAAATACAGATTAAATTTTCAGCTTACGGAGAGGTGGGTGAGTGGCTGAAACCAACGGTTTGCTAAACCGTCGTAGTGGGAAACTGCTACCGAGGGTTCGAATCCCTCCCTCTCCGCACTTTAAGGGAAGTCAATTTTTGGCTTCCCTTTTTTTTTATTCTTTGGTGAGCGACTGATCCCGCCGTGGCGGGATGTTAAACCGTCGTTGTGGGAAATCCACCTTTATCCGTTAGCTAACGGATTTCTGCGGGACACGCTGCTACCGAGGGTTCTCCCATAGGGATCGCTTTGCGAGAATCCCTCCCTCTCTATTTTGGTAATTTAGATCTGAAATAAAATGCGAATAAAAAGCTTTCATCTAAGGATTGATCTTGGAATTCTATACAATATATAACCGACACTCTTCTAATTTTTTTGAATTCTACTATTACCTCTCAATATTTACTTTAAATGATTTGAAAAATAATGCAACAAAAATTATGGTTAAATAAATTGCTACTATCGGTCCTATATCAAACAATCCTGCATATGCTGGTGGTATTGGGAATGTCCAAAGATTAAGAACAATTGTTGCAATGCCTAAAATTATCATTAGTGCTCTTATCACTTTATTAAAAATATCAGCAAACCATAAGCTTATACCAAAAGCAAAAAGACTCAACCCGATAAAAATATCAAACGATACATCCAACCCGAAATGAATAGTGTGTAACCCGGAAAGAACCTGTTCGAGATTTGTTTTGATTAGCGCGTCTGTGGTCTTTTCAATTTTATCATACATAATTCCTTTAATTGATCCCTGCACAACTATCATAATATTAAGCAAAACACCTGCAGCAATCCCGAATACTACCGCTATTTGATTTACCGGGGTTTCTTTTTTAATCTTAATAAAATAGTACAGCCCCATGAATCCTATAATTAATAATGGCCCTATTAAAAAAGCTATTATTCTTGCTGTTTTGTAAGGTAAAATTCCGTCACTTACTAAAAAGTAAAAAAGTAAACCAATGATTCCGCTTATTCCGCCAATTCTAAGCCAATTGTTTAATGCCTTCATAAATCCCCCTTAATTAATGTTAAGTTTTCCCGTTTCCTTTATTGATTCTAATACAATAATGGTTTTTGAAGAACTTATACTTTTTATTTTTCCTAACTTATTTCGCATTATACTCGCAAGCTCTTTATTATCTTTAACACGCAGTTTTACTATATAACAATCTTCACCGGCAACATGATGGACTTCTTGAACTTCAGGTATTTCAGCAATTTTTTTTGCCGCACCTATTTCGCCAATCATCTCTGTTGTTCTTAAAAGTAAAAATACTATTTGATCACACCCGAGTTTACTGCAGTCAAACCATGCAGTATATTCTTCAATTATTCCTTTGTTTTCCAATTGCTTTATCCTCTCAAATACAGACGAAGTTGCCATATCGAGTTTTCTTGCTATTTCCGCATTACTTATCCTTGAATTATCCTGCAGTAATTGCATTATCTTTTTGTCAATATTGTCTACCATTACTTTCTCCTTAATTAGATTTATTTAGTAATGCCTTTAGGTTTCTAGCCAGTAAATTATATTCTTTGAGCATATTTATTTTCTCTAATTTATCGATTGTACATTTGCTTAGATTTTCTTTATTTGACGAACCCAAAATCATATTGGTTTCATTCTCATCAAAAAACACTTCTTTATCTATTAGATGTTTAATTTTCTTATTTAAGGGACAATATAACTGACATTTCATGCATCCCATTAAACAATTGTGCCAATCATCCTGTATCCATACCGGCATTCTGTTTCTTCTCTCATTAAAAAACGTTAAACATCTTTCCGCATATATTAAATATCTATCTTCTGTAATTGCTTTTGTTGGACAAGCTTGTATACAAGCCGAACATTTAACGCAAGCATCCATAAACTCAAACTCTGTTTTTAAATTAACATCATTCTCACATTCTAAATCAGTGTAAAAAGCTTTTAACCGGAAGAAACTGCCCCAGCCATTTATATATGTAATGTTATTCCGTCCATATTCAGCAAGACCGCTTAGATATGCCAGTAATTTCAGCGGGATCTTTGTGTTGAAGATTCTATAATTATATGATTCACAGATTTGCAATATTTTATTTTTTATTAAATTATCTGTATGATAAGAGTAAGTCGGAGGTATCAATGTTTCATACTCTTTCCCTCCATAACTAAACTTCAATCTAATACAGTATTGAGGAGCAGCAGTTATTATAATCGACTTTGCATTTAGAAATTTCTTTGGTGGATGATATCTCATAAAACTCATTCTCTCTCTTAAAATCACAGAGTCAATATTCTTACTTATATACATAATTATTTCTTTAAGGCGGGGAAGTATTTCTATAGGTAAAATTCTTAATTGATAGCCTGCTTCTTCAAGAAGCAACCTAATCTTTTGGGAAATTGATATGATTTCCATTTTTTTATCTTATTAAGCTGTTCATTCGTTATTTTTCTTATATAACTACGAAACAACAATAATATAATGTCTATTTCGAAAATATATCGGAATATTTTAAAAATCAACTACAATATTATAATTTATCTTGTCCTTTTCGCTTCAAATTATGATTCTAATCTTAGTTGTTTTACTCTTTATCATATTTTTAATCTTACATATATTCACGACTCAAAAGAAAATGTAATTCTTTTCATACTTCCCCCTTATTTTTTATTAGTTAAGTTGTAATCATTTTTTATTATTTTACTTCTCATGAAAAATGCTTTTGAAATTTATCTCAACTCCATCTCAAAAAAATTCAAGCATCCCGAAACAAGCGAAATGGGGTACCGCACCGATTTCGAAATTCTATTAAAAGATATTTTTGAAAAAGTTGTAACCCGCCCGCGAATTGATCATGATGCAAAAGCAAAAGACGGAAACAAACCGGATTTCGCAATTCTAAAACACGATATTCCTATTCTATACATCGAAACAAAGGATATCGGAGTTGATCTTAATAAAATTGAAAAGTCCGAACAGATGGCGCGGTATTTCGGTTATACAAATCTTGTGCTTACCGATTATGTCGAGTTTCGTTTTTACAGAAACGGTCAACGTTACGATGAACCGATTAAAATTGCAGAATATGATTTAAAGAATAGAACTATTAATTTACTCCCCGATTCATTTGAACACGCGGCAAAAACATTAATCGATTTTACACAATCACAAAAAGAACCGATTAAGAACGGACTTCATCTTGCAAAAATTATGGGGGGTAAAGCTCAGCGTATTCGTGATAATCTACTTCAATTTCTTTCCGTTGATTCCGAAAAGAATAATGAAATAAAAAAGATTTATAAAACTCTTCAGAAACTTCTTGTTCACGATCTTAAAGAAGAAACGTTTGCCGATATGTATGCACAGACATTGGTTTACGGACTTTTTGTTGCAAGGTATCACGATAAATCACCCGAAAATTTTTCACGGCGTGAAGCTCGCGAACTTGTTCCGACTTCAAACCCGTTTCTTCGTCATTTCTTTGATCATATTGTCGGTCCCGATTTTGACAAACGACTTGAATACATTGTCGATGAACTCTGCGAAGTTTTTTCTCACGCAAATGTACCCGAGTTAATGAAACAGTATTTCCGGGATGATTTATGGGGAAAGACAAATGAAGGTCCCGACCCGGTTATTCATTTTTATGAAGATTTTTTGAGAGAGTACGATGCCGATCTTCGTAAAAAATTAGGTGCTTATTACACTCCGCAGCCTGTTGTTAGATTTATCGTACGTGCCGTTGATCATCTTCTGCAGAAAGAATTCGGACTGCCGAACGGTTTGGCTGATACAGCCAAAACTCACAACGGGATTCACAAAGTTCAGATACTTGACCCCGCAGTAGGAACCGGAACTTTTTTAAGCGCGGTTATAAGAAGTATTTATTTGCGTTTGAAAGATAACGGACAGCTCGGAAGATGGACAACTTATGTTCATCACGATCTGCTTCCGCGTATTCACGGTTTTGAAATTATGATGGCGCCTTACACAATTGCTCATCTTAAATTAAGTATGGCTTTTAAGGCAACAGGATTCAAACATTTCAACCGGCGTTTGGGAATTTATCTTACCAACTCTCTTGAAGAAGCCGATGAAATAGGTGATCTTTTTACCGGGTTCGGTTTTGCGGAAAGCATTGCAGAAGAATCCAAAGAAGCGGCACAGATTAAAAACGACACGCCGATTATGGTTGTTATCGGTAACCCGCCTTACAGCGTTAGTTCTTCCAATAAAGGTGAATGGATAACCAACCTAATTAAAGATTACAAAAAAGATTTGAACGAAAGAAAAATTAATCTTGATGATGATTACATAAAATTTATCCGTTATGCAGAACATTATATTGAAAAGAACAGAAGCGGAATTGTTGCGATGATTACAAACAATTCCTTTATTGATGGAATTACACATAGACAAATGCGTAAACACCTGCTTGAAACATTTGATGAAATTTACATTTTAGATTTACACGGCAACGCAAAGAAAAAAGAAACCGCACCCGACGGAAGCAAGGACGAAAATGTTTTTGATATTCAGCAAGGTGTCGCAATTTCAATAATGATCAAAAAATCAAATAATGTAGGGGTCGATCATCATCGACCCCGAACAAATGATATTAACAACATTGGGGACGAAAATATTCTGAGGGACGAAAATATTCGTCCCATACGGGCAATTGTTAAATTTGCTGAGCTTTACGGCAAACGCGAAATAAAATTTGAGAAACTGAATGAAAACAAAATTGATACAATAAAATGGGAACAATTAAAAGTCGCTGAACCGAATTACTTTTTTGTTCCAAAGGATTTTCGAGCAAATGAAGAATACAATATTGGAATTAAAATTGATGAGTTAATGCGTGAATTTAATTCTGGTATACAATCAAAAAGAGATAAAATATGCTTCCCAATTATTAATAAAGAATTAAAAAATATAATTACAGTTTTTGAATTAGACTCTGAATCGAATATCAGATCAAAACTTTCTTTACCTGCTGATGGTCGTGATTGGAAGATCAAATGGGCTAAAGATGATTTATTCAAAGGATATCAAATCAAACCCGTACTTTATCGTCCGTTTGATATTAGGAATACAGTATATAGTGGTAGATCAAAAGGTTTCTTAGCTTATCCAAGAGAAAAAACTTTCAAGCATTTCATAAATGAAAACTTTGGACTTATTACAGTAAGACAGCAAAGTACTTTTGATTTCCAACATATTTTAGTCACTAAACATATGATTGAGAGTGGTGCAATTTCTTTGCAAACTAAAGAGTGGGGATATATTTTCCCCCTCTACCTCTACACAGAAGAGGGCGAAAAAGTACCAAATCTAAATCAAGAAATAGTTAAAGAAATAGAAAAGACAACCGGCAAAACAGAACCGGAAGAAATTTTGGATTACATTTATGCGGTGCTTCATTCGCCAAGTTACCGCGAAAAGTACAAAGAATTTTTAAAGATAGATTTCCCGCGCGTGCCGTATCCGAAAGACAAAACCACGTTTAAGAAACTGGTAAAACTCGGCACGGAATTACGTGGAATACATTTATTAGAATCCCCTGTTGTAAATAAATTTATAACCACATTCCCCAATGACGGTTCATACGAAGTAGAAAAAATAAAATACGTAGGGGTCGATCATCATCGACCCCGAACAAAAGATATTGTAGGGGGCGAACATTTTCCACCCGTACGAGGCGAAGTTTGGATAAACGAAGAACAATATTTCGGTAACGTACCGGAAACCGCATGGAATTTTTACATCGGCGGATATCAACCCGCACAAAAATGGTTAAAAGACCGCAAAGGCAGAACGCTCACCAACGAAGACATTGAACATTATCAAAAAATCATCGTAGCATTAACCGAAACCGACAGATTGATGAAAGAGATTGACAAGATTGATTTTGTTTAACAAATTAATTTGTAATTAAAATTTTTTCACAAACATTTATGTAGGGGACGAATATTTTCGTTTCCCGAAACAAAATTAAAAATGTAGGGGTCGATCATCATCGACCCCGCAACGGATAAAACCCATAACGTAGGGAACGAAAATTTTGCGTCCCCTACAAAAACAAAATGAAAAACCGTAAACGTAACAGATTACCCGAATATGATTATTCCAATCCCGCATGGTATTATGTAACGATTTGCACCCATAAACACATTCATCATTTCGGTGAGGTTAAAAACGGTAAAATGATATTGAATGAAATCGGGGAAATCACAAAAAGATTTTTAGAAGAAATTTCATCTCATTATTCCAATGTTGAATTGGATGAATTTATTGTAATGCCGAATCACATTCACGCGATCATAATAATTAATGACGTAGGGGTCGATCATCATCGACCCCGAACGAATGATAATAATAACGCTGGGGACGAAAATACTGGGGTCGAAAATATTCGTCCAGCTATAAATGATATTAATAACGTAGGGGTCGAAGATATTCGACCCCTACGTCGTACGAATTTATCGAATGTGATAAAGGGATTTAAAATCGGTGTTACCAAATGGTGCAAAAATAATAATATCGCAAACTTCAAATGGCAGCGTTCGTTTTATGACAGGATAATTCGTAACGAAAAAGAATTATTTCACAACAGAGATTATATCGAACAAAATCCGTTACGATGGGAAATTGAAAAAAATAATGAAAATTTTGATTTGATGTAGGGTCGATCATCATCGGCCCCAAATGAATGATAACAATACCACTTGGGACGAAAATACCGGATTCGAAAATATTCTACGGGTCGAAAATATTCTACGGGTCGAAAATATTCGACCCCTACGAACCCAGAATTTATTTGATGTTATATGGGGACGCAAAATTTGCGTCCCCAACGATACTTATCTTTCAACTCTACCAGATGCATCGCCACCCATGAGTTTTTCAACTTCGTCAACTGAAACATGATTGAAATCACCGGGGATCGTCTGCTTCAAACATGATGCTGCAACGGCAAACTCTAAAGCTGTCCTGGAATTATCATAGTTTAATAATCCGAAAATCAATCCGCTTGCAAAAGAATCTCCGCCTCCTACACGATCTACAATTTGGATATCATATTTTTTTGAAAGGTAAGGTTTGCTGCAATCTTTCTTATCTATCATTAACGCACTCCACCCGTTCCGCGATGCAGAAAAACTTTCTCTTAAAGTAATTGCTACGGTACTGAAATTGTATTTTTCTTTTAATAAATGAAGTAGGTCAAAGTATGCTTTTTCGTCAATTGTTGCTTCTTCAATTTTTGTACTTCCTAATTTTTCACCTAAACTTTTTTCTGCATCTTCTTCATTTGCAATGCAAACATCAACATATTCCATCAACGGTTTCATAACAGATTGAGCTTCTTTTGTACTCCATAACTTCTTTCTAAAATTCAAATCGCAGCTAACGATTACATTTTTCTTTTTAGCGGTTTGTAATGCATCTTTAAGAATTGACTGAATATTTTTACCAAGAGCCGGAGTAATACCTGTCCAGTGAAACCATTTACATTCTTCAAATATACTTTCCCAATCAAAATCATTTTTATCTGATTCAGATATGGATGAATTCGAACGATCATAAATTACTTTTGAAGCTCTTTGACTGGCACCGGTTTCAAGAAAATAAATCCCGATTCTTTCACCGCCTCTTGCAATATAATTTGTATTGACTCCGAATCTACGTAAATGATTAAGGGCAGATTGACCGATTTCGTGGGATGGTAATTTCGATACAAAATAACTTTCAAGTCCGTATTGAGATAAAGAAGCAGCGACATTAGCTTCCCCCCCGCCATAGGTTATATCGAAACCGGATGACTGCACAAATCTTGAAAAGCCGGGTGTTGACAATCTCAACATTATTTCACCGAATGTGACAACTTTTTGCTGCATATGAAGTTTCCTCAATTATTTTTCTACTTACACGAAATTAATATTTTATACTATGCAGTTTAAAAAACTCATCCGGTAAAATAAAGATAAATAGCAGCAATAATTGCCACAATTATTAATGAAAGAATAACATCAACTTTGTTCCAAGTATTGCGCAATGCCGATTTATCCTCAAGTGCTGTAGTTGCAAATGTTAATCCGTTTAATTTTTCATAAATAGGTGATTCTGTAATATAACTGACAACAAGCATTAAAATTACACAGAAAACAAAAAGGTAAACTGCAAAATGTAAGAAGTTAATATCGGCATACCAATAAAATACACCGCTTAATGAAGCTTTATTCAACTCCAAAATTAATCTTACCATTCCCAGCACAAAACCGAGTCCTAGCGCACTAACAGCGGCTTTAGCATTAACTCTTTTATGAAAAACACCAAGCAAAAAAGTTGCCGCAATTGGTGGTGCAATATATGATTGAACACTTTGTAAATATTTATAAAGCGTACCCGAAATATAATCCATAAAAGGTATCCACAATAAACCGAGTACAACCATAATAACTGTTGCAATTCTACCAACATTAATTAAACGTGATTCACTAACATCCGGTTTTAGTTTTTTGTAGAAATCAATTGTGATTAGAGTTGAGCAAGAATTGAATACGGCAGAAAGTGAACTCATTAATGCCGCAAGCAATCCTGCTGCAACTAATCCCCTTACACCGGAAGGGAGTAAATTCATTACTAATGTAGGAAGTGCTTGATCATATTCTTTCAGGACTAATTGATTTGAATTGACCAAAGCAATCGCAATAATTCCGGGCAAAATGAACAAGAAAAGCGGAAGTTGTTTCAAGAATCCGGCAAAGATGGTTCCTCTTCTTGCCTCTTTCTCATTTCTCGCTGCTAAAGTCCTTTGAACTATAAACTGATCAGTACACCAATACCAAATTGCGATAATCGGTGCACCGAAGATCATACCGGTCCAAGGATAATCGGGATGATCAACCGGTTTCCAAAGATTAAAATGCTCGCTTCCGGCAAGGGTATATAAATTTTCCCAACCACCAATTTTTACTAAACCGATAATTGTAACAGCAAGCGCCCCCGCAATTAAGATAACTGTTTGCATTACTTCGGTATAAACTACTGCTCGTAATCCACCGAGCACAGTATAAATTCCGGTAATTACAACAATGATAAACGCACCGCTCCAAAAATCTATGCCCATTAATGTTTCGAATACAACGCCACCGGCATAAATTGTTACAGAAACTTTTGTGAGAATGTATCCAACAACAGAAACAATTGAAAGATACCAACGGGCGGTTGGTGAGTAACGCTTCTCTAAAAATTCTGGCATTGTGAAAACTTTGCTACGCATATAAAAAGGAACAAATACCCAACCGAGAAGCAGAAGTATTAATGACGCTTGAATTTCGAGATGACCAAATACAACTCCACTTTCGGCACCGGTCCCGGCTAAACCAACCAAATGTTCCGAACCAATGTTAGATGCAAAAAGTGAGGCACCTACTACAAACCAGCCAACATTTTTCCCCGCAAGAAAATAGTCGGCGGAGTTTTTTTGTTTTTGCTTTATTACCCAAGCGGCAATACCGAATAGGACTGCAAAATATCCGGCGATTACTAACCAATCAACCAAGATCAAATTCTGCATATTTTTTTACCGATTAACTTATATAATCGTTAATTAAAGATTCGTAAAGTTCTTGTTTACCGCTAACTTTTGCTGGCTCGCCTTTAGCAATCGCAAGCTCACGCAAGTCTTCAAGAGATAACTTACCTTCTTCAAATTCTTTTCCTTTTCCTTCATCAAAGCTTGAGTATCTTTTTTTACGAAGATTTTTGTACTCGGAATTTTCCAATAAGTTATTTGCAATGATTAATGATCTTGCAAAAACATCCATCCCGGAAATATGAGCAATGAATAAATCTTCTAAATCGGTTGAGTTTCTTCTTGTTTTAGCATCAAAGTTAATTCCACCGGTGGTTAATCCGCCGCTCTGTAGAAACACAAGCATTGCTTCGGTAACTTCATAGAGATTTATTGGGAATTGATCGGTATCCCATCCGTTTTGATAATCACCGCGATTAGCGTCAATGCTGCCTAAAACACCCGCATCGGCAGCAACTTGTAATTCATGCTGGAATGTATGACTTGCGAGCGTTGCATGATTTACCTCAATGTTTAGTTTAAAGTCATCCATTAAATCAAATTCTCTTAAAAAGTTAATCACAGTTGCCGCATCAAAATCATACTGATGTTTCATTGGTTCCATCGGTTTAGGTTCAATTAGAAATGTCCCTTTAAAACCATTCTTTCTGCCATAATCTTTAGCTAGATGAAGGAATTTTGCGAAATGTTCAATTTCACGTTTCATATCTGTATTTAATAATGACATGTAACCTTCTCTACCTCCCCAAAACACATAGTTTGAACCACCGAGTTCTATAGTTGCATCTATTGCATTTTTCACTTGGGTTGCAGCATAGGTTAGCACACGAAAATCGGGATTAGTTGCCGCTCCGTTCATATAACGCGGATGTCCGAATAAGTTTGCAGTTCCCCACAATAATTTCACACCGGATTCGGCTTGTTTTTGTTTTGCATAATCTACTATTGTCCGAAATCTTTTTTCGCTTTCAACAATTGTAGAAGCTTCTTCTACTAAATCATAATCGTGGAAACAGTAAAATGGAATTCCCATTTTAGTAATAAACTCAAATGCAGCATCCATTTTATCTTTTGCTTTTTGAACAGGGTCTTTCGATTTATCCCAGGGCAAATCTTTTGTAGGTTCTCCAAATGGGTCTCTACTTGAGCCACCAAGTGAATGCCAATATGCAACGGCAAACCTGAAATGCTCTTCCATAGCTTTCCCGGCAATTTTTTTTCTTGGCTCATAATATTTGAAGGCTAAGGAATTAGTAGATTTTTCCCCTTCATACTGAATTTTTTCAATACCTTTGAAGAATTCTTTTTCACCAAGCAATACTTTAGTCGACATTTTGTTTCCTTTTTTATTGAATTATTATTTTAAAAGCAATATACTTAGATAGTGTTAATTATACAATAAGGATAGTATATTTTTTACACTAACCTGGTAAACAAATTATGTCTCACACAGCAAAAAATATCGTTCAGAATTTATCTATCGATTGTGTTGTATTCGGTTTTGAAAGCAGCAGATTGGAAATTCTATTAATTAAAAGGAAATTTGATCCAGAAAAAGAAATGTGGGCATTGCCCGGAGGATTTATTTTAGATACCGAATCTTTAGACGAAGCGGCTGTTCGTATTTTAGAAGAAACAAGTAATGTTAAAAATATTTATTTAGAACAAGTACACGCGTTCGGTGATGTTAATCGGTATCCTTCCCGAAGAGTAATCACAATTTCATATTTTGCATTAATTGATCCCGAGAAGCATTCATTAAAACCGGGAACAGATACTACCGATGTAAAATGGATTTCGATTAATGAAAAACCCGAATTACCTTTTGATCACGATTTGATTTATACAAAGGCACTCAATCAATTAAAGCAACGTGTTAGAATTAGACCAATCGGGTTTGAATTACTTCCGAACAAATTTACCCTTTCACAATTACAAAGTTTATATGAATGTATTCTAGGCGAAGAACTTGATAAGAGAAATTTTAGAAAAAAAATTCTTGGGACAGAATTATTAATACCTCTAGAAGAACATCAAAAAGGAGTATCGCACCGTGCTGCAAGATTATACCGTTTCGATGTAAAGAAATATAACAAACTGAAAAAGAACGGTTACATTTTTGAAATATAACAGGTAATGCAATGAAAAATTATTTAGTTGGATATGATATCGGTAGCTCTTCAATAAAAGCTTCGTTATTAAATGCAGATACAGGTGAATTAATTGCTTCAACATTTTACCCGAAAGATGAATTAAGAATTGATTCTCCCGAATCCGGATGGGCGGAACAAAATCCTGAAGTTTGGTGGGAACATGTTATCAATGCAACAAAAGAAACATTATCTAAAGTAGATTTATCCAATACAAAAATTCATGGGATCGGAATTTCTTATCAAATGCATGGTCTTGTATTAGTCGACGAAGATCAAAAAGTTCTGCATCCTTCAATTATTTGGTGTGATAGCCGTGCCGTTATTTCCGGGGATGAAATTGCTTTAAAGGTAGGTGCAGAACATTGTCTGAGTTCATATTTGAATTTACCGGGAAATTTCACTCTTGCAAAATTAAAATGGGTAAAAGATAATTTACCCGATGTTTACAAAAAGATTCACAAGTTTATGTTGCCCGGTGATTATATCGCAATGAAATTGACCGGTAAAATCTGCACAACAATTTCCGGTTTAAGCGAAGGAATTATGTGGAACTTCGATAAAAAAGAACTGGCATACGAACTATTTGATGAGTTGGGAATCAATAAGAATATCATACCTGAAATTGTACCGACATTTGGAGATCAAGGGAGACTAATAAAAGAACCGGCTGAAATACTGGGATTAAATGAAGGTATTCCGGTTACTTACAGAGCAGGCGATCAACCCAATAATGCTCTTTCATTAAATGTATTAAAAGATGGTGAAGTTGCGGCAACTGCCGGAACATCGGGTGTTGTTTACGGAGTAACCTTTAAAAATTTCATCGATAAACATTCGAGAGTAAATTCATTTGCTCACGTTAACTATAAAAAAAAATCACCTGCAACCGGTGTTTTATTATGTATAAACGGAACTGCAATTCTTTACCGATGGCTGAAAACTGAAATTTTCGAAAATCGGCATTCTTACGAAGAGATGAATAAGTTCTGCAACAAGATTTCTGAAGGTGCGGATGGATTGTTCACTCTCCCCTTCGGCAACGGAGCCGAAAGAATTCTTAACAACAAAAATATTAAAAGCAGTTTAGTCGGTATCGATTATAATAAGCATAATGTTAAACATATTATTAGGTCGGGATTAGAAGGAATAGTTTTTTCGTTCAGATATGGACTTGAGATAATGAAATCAAACGGAATGGACATTAAAGTCGTGAAAGTTGGCAATGCAAATTTGTTCTTGAGTAAAGAATTCGGACAAATATTTGCGAATATCTGCAACGTGAAAGTAGAGATTTACAATACTGATGGTTCACAAGGTGCAGCGAGAGGTGCTGGTATTGGAAGTGGATTCTACAATGACTTCGACACCGCATTTAATAATCTTACCATGATAGCTGAGATTAATCCACATCTGGATAAGGTAAAGATTTACGACAAACTTTATACCGTTTGGGAAGATGTTCTAAACAATTTTTACAAGGGAGAGACACCACAATGATTACACTTGAAAAAGTTGCTTACAAAGGATGGAATAATTGTCTTCGATTATCCAACGGTAAAGTTGAGTTAATTACAACAACCGATGTAGGTCCGAGAGTAATCCGGTTTGCTTTTCTGGATGATGATAATGTGTTCAAGGAATATGAAGATGATTTAGGAAAAATGAGCGGTAATAAGTGGAGGGTTTACGGCGGACACAGATTTTGGCATGCACCGGAAGACCTAGTAAGAACTTACATTTTGGATAATGACTCTATCGAATATGTATGGAATGAAAACAAATTAACAGTGATAAAAGTAGAAGAAGAAACATCGATTACAAAAATCTTGGAGATTGCGTTAGCCGAAGATGAAAACAAAGTAGTTGTTAATCATAAATTAATAAACAATAATTTATGGTCAATTAAAGCTGCGCCGTGGGCACTTTCCGTAATGAATGAAGGAGGTGAGCTATTTATTCCTCAGGAAGATTTTATCCCTCACTCCGAATCACTTTTACCAGCAAGGACTTTGGCTCTATGGCACTACAGTGACTTAACCGATAAGAGAATAAAAATCGATAAACACTATTTTAGAATTGCACAAGAACCGGGGAACGAACAAGAAAATAAAATCGGGATTTATAATTCAAAAGGATGGGGAGCATACGTTCACAACAATTCTATTTTTACAAAAATCTATCAAGTGTTTAATCATTCTGATTATACTGATTTAGGAAGCAACACAGAATGCTTTGTTAACAAAGATATGCTGGAATTCGAAACACTTGGTGAGTATAAGGAAATTCCAGCAAATGGAGGAATTAATCAGTATCGGGAGATATGGCTACTTAATAAAAAAGATTCGTTTACAAATCTGAGAGATATAACTGATGAATATTTCTCTAAATGGAAATAATAATTATTAAAACAACACTGGCGAATTAAAATGAATTTTAGAAAATTAGGTAAGACTAGATTCAAAATTTCAGAAGTAAGCTTTGGCGCTTGGGCAATAGGTGGAACTTGGGGAACTGTATATGATGATGAATCATTTGCAGCATTAAATACTGCACTAGACAACGGTGTAAATTTTTTCGATACGGCAGATGTTTATGGTGATGGACATAGTGAAAAACTTTTAGCGAAACTCAAAAAAGAAAGAAGTGAGAAGTTCTATATTGCCACAAAAGCCGGAAGACGTTCAAATCCTCATACTGTCGAAAGCTACAATAAGAAAAATCTTAGACAGTATGTTGAACGAAGTCTAAGGAATTTAGAAACGGATTCACTAGATTTACTTCAACTACATTGCCCTCCCCCAGAAGTTTATTACAGACCTGAAGTCTTCGATATATTAGATGACTTGGTAACAGAGGGGAAAATTCAAAATTACGGTGTAAGTGTTGAGAAAGTTGAAGAAGCATTTAAGGCTATTGAATATCCGAATGTAAAAACCATTCAAATAATATTCAACATTTTTAGACAACGTCCCAAAGAGCTGTTTTTTAATGAAGCCGCGAAAAAGAATATTGGGATAATTGCGCGTGTTCCTCTTTCATCTGGAATGTTAACCGGTAAGCTTACACTCAATACCAAATTTGAAAATGATGATCATCGGAAATTCAATCGTAATGGTGAAGCATTTGATAAAGGAGAAACATTTTCGGGATTAGATTACGAAACCGGTTTAAATGCGGTCGAAGAACTAAAAAAGATTTTACCAAAAAGATTTACACTTCCCAAATTAGCTTTAAAATGGATTTTAATGCACGAAGAAGTATCGTGTGTAATTCCGGGAGCCAAAAGACCCCAGCAAGTTATTGAAAATATTTCTGCATCGAATTTGGAATTATTGAACAATGAAATTATGGTGCTTATTGAAAAACTCTACATTGGAAAAATAAAAGAACACGTTCACCATCTTTGGTAGTTTATAACAAAATTATTTTCTCAAATAGTAAAATGTTACGGAGAGTAAATGAGTTTTCTTGAATCAATTTTCAATGTTAAAGATAAAGTAGTTGTAATTACCGGTGGAACGGGTGTATTAGGTACTTCAATGGCAACCGGATTACTTAAAGCCGGTTCAACTGTTGTATTGCTGGGAAGAAGCAAGGACAAATTAAATGAAAAATTAAAATTACTTTCTAATCTCGATGGTATAGTTGATGGATATGCTTGCGATGTTCTAAATGAAAATGAAATTAGAGAGGTTAACCGTAAAGTTGTAAATAAATTTAAACGAATTGATGCATTAATAAATGCAGCAGGTGGTAATATGCCGGGAGCAACAGTTACTCCCGATCAAACAATATTTGATCTTAAGCTGTCGGAATTCGATAAAGTAACGCAATTAAATTTTGATGGGACTGTTCTTACAACGATGATATTCGGCAAAACAATGGCTGAACAGAAAAAAGGTTCAATTATAAATATATCTTCGATGGCAGTCGAACGGGCAATTTCCAGAGGTGTCGGTTACTCAGCAGCAAAAGCCGCAGTTGAAAATTTTACCAGATGGATGGCGATGGAGCTTGCACTAAAATTTGGAGATGGATTAAGAGTAAATGCAATCGCACCGGGATTTTTAATAACCGATCAGAATAGAAATTTACTTACAAATGAAGACGGTTCCTTAACCGAGAGAGGTGAAACAATTCTAAAACTAACTCCTTTCAAAAGATTCGGTGAACCGGATGAATTTATCGGTCCGATTATATGGCTTGTAAGTGATGCTTCAAAATTTGTAACAGGAACAATTATAGCGATAGATGGTGGTTTTAATGCTTATAGTGGTGTATAAAAAAATATTGTCATAATAAAATATTACAAAACAATTTAACCATTAAGCCATGTATCAATGAGCATAATTCTCAAATAAAATAGATAAAGAGTTTTATTCATGATGTTCAAACAAACATTACGCTGGTTCGGCCCTCAAGATCCGATCACGTTAAAAGAAATAAAGCAAACCGGTGCAACTGGGATTGTAACTGCCTTACATCATATTCCGGTTGGAAAAGTTTGGTCTATCGAAGAAATTAATAAACGAAAAAATGAAATTGAAGCAGAAGGATTAACATGGTCTGTTGTTGAAAGTCTACCGGTACACGAAAATATCAAAAAGCGTAATGATAATTATCAAGAGCTAATCAAAAACTATAGACAATCAATAATTAATTTAAGCAAGTGCGGCATTAGTACAATTTGTTATAACTTTATGCCTGTGCTTGATTGGTCGCGTACAAATCTTAGAGTAGTAAACAGAGATGGTTCAATAACATCGAAGTTTGTGTCGAATATTTTTAGAGCATTTGATGTATTCATACTCAAAAGAGATAATGTCGAAAAAGAATATACCCATGAACAAATCGATGAAGCAAGATTTTATTACGAATCATTAACTCAAAAAGATAAAGATTGGTTAACAGAAACAATTTTATATGGTTTGCCCGGATCACTTGATGTATATACTCTTGATGAATTTCGTAAAGCAATTTCAGAGTATGATGAAATTGGAGATAAAGAGTTAAGAGAAAATCTATATTATTTTATTAATGAAATACTACCAACCGCTGAAGAATTGAATGTAAGAATGGCGATTCATCCTGATGACCCACCTTGGTCTTTGCTGGGTTTGCCTCGCATTGTAGGTAATAGAAATGATTTTGAAAAAATTGTTTCAGCATATGATTCTTATTCAAACGGATTTACATTTTGTACCGGTTCGCTTGGAGCATCAATTAAAAATGATATTGTAGATATGACAAAAACATTTGCCGATAGAATTAATTTTGTCCACTTACGAAATGTCAGCCGTGATAAACAAAATAACTTTAAAGAAGAATATCATTTAGAAGGAGAGATTGATTTGTACAACGTGATGCGAGAACTCCTACTTGAACAGAAAAGAAGAAAGGAAGAAAGAAGAAAAGATTACATAATTCCATTACGTCCTGACCACGGCCATTTAATGATACCGGAAATGAACAAAGCCGGTATTTATCCCGGTTATTCTCTATTCGGAAGAATGCGCGGGTTAGCGGAATTAAGAGGTATGGAATTGGCTATTCTAAAATCATTAGAAGATTAAGCGGATTAAAATTGAAATATTCCAACTCACTAAAACTCTTTACCAAAATATTTTTTGCTATTCTCATATTTTCAAACGGTTGCAGCATTAATTCCGAAAAAGAAATTAAACTTGCACATGCGTTAGATACCGCACATCCCGTTCATAAAGCGCTTGAATATATGGCAGATAAGGTATTCGAAAAATCAGGCGGTAAACTAAAGATTGATATTTATCCCAGTCAACAGCTTGGAACAGAAAATGAATGTCTTGAACTTCTTCAAATTGGTGTTATCGGAATAACAAAAGTATCTGCTGCTGTTATGGAAGGAATAGTTCCGGAATATAAGGTTCTAGGACTCCCCTACATTTTTAAGAATAAAGAACATTACTTCAAAGTATTAGATAGCGATATAGGAGAAGAAATTTTACAACACGGTAAAGATTATTGGTTGTTGGGATTAAGTTATTATGATGCGGGCAGTAGAAGTTTTTATACAACCAAAAAAAATATTTCAACACCGGATGACTTAAAAGGATTAAAAATCAGAGTAATGCCAAGCAAAACTTCCATTGAAATGGTTAATCAACTCGGCGGTTCTGCTACTCCAATTTCTTACGGCGAATTATATACAGCACTTCAGGGCGGAGTTGTTGATGCCGCCGAAAATAATCCACCAAGTTTTTATCTCTCGAGACATTATGAGGTATGTAAATTTTATTCAATAAATGAACATGCTTCAATTCCCGACGTATTGGTAATCGGAACACATTTATGGGAAACATTATCAGATCAAGAAAAAATCTGGGTTAAAGAAGCAGCCAAAGAATCCTCATATTATCAGCGAAAACTTTGGGCAGAATCTGAAGCACATGCATTACGTGAATTAGAAAAAGCCGGTGTTCAAATTACTTATCCCGATAAAGAACCATTCATGCAGAAGGTGGAACCATTATACGAATCTTTTAAAAACGATGAGAAGTTATTTTCTTTTATAAAACGCATACGGGAAATCGAATAAAATGAAGTTCAGAGAAATAGTTGATAGAATTTTGGAAATAATCCTAATAATTCTGCTTACCGTACTCGTATTGGATGTATTATGGCAAGTTATATCCAGATATGTTCTTGTTAATCCAAGTTCATTTACTGACGAGTTGGCAAGATTCTTATTAATCTGGGTTGGTATTCTTGGGGCGGCTTATGTAACCGGAAAGAAAATGCACTTAGCAATAGATTTCTTCGTCAATAAATTATCTTTAAAAATGAAGACCGCAGTTTTCTATTTCATAAATGTATCTGTTATAAGTTTTGCTTTACTTGTTATGGTTGTCGGTGGAATTAATTTAATCTATATACTTCTAAAATTAGGAAATATTTCTCCTGCTCTTTCATTACCGATTGGATATGTTTATTCAGCTATACCTTTAAGCGGGATAATAATAATTTATTATTCGTTATCAGATATTATCATTCAAATAAAAAGTAACAATAGTTCCAATAACAGTGAGTCCTAAATGGAATCAGCTGCAATATTAGTATTGGTAGTAAGTTTTTTAATATTTCTTGTATTGGGTGTTCCTGTTGCTTATGGTTTGGGAATTTCCGCAATGCTTACATTACTTGTAAGCGTAGAATCATTAGCATCATTTACGGCACTTGCTCAACGTATGGCTACTGGACTTGATAGTTTTGCTTTGCTTGCAATTCCGTTTTTCATATTAGCAGGACAAATAATGAACAGCGGAGGAATAGCAATTCGGTTAATTGATTTCGCAAAAGTTTTAGTTGGAAGATTACCGGGCGGATTAGCATTTGTAAATATAATTGCCAATATGCTTTTCGGTGCAATATCAGGTTCCGCCGGAGCTTCTGCTTCTGCCGTCGGTGGTTTTATGACTCCTGTTATGGAAAAGGAAGGATACAGCAGGCCATTTAGTGCTGCAGTTAATATTACTTCTGCAACAACAGGATTGGTAATTCCACCAAGTAATATTTTGATTGTTTATTCTCTCGCAAGCGGAGGTGTATCAATAGCCGCATTATTTATTGCCGGTTATATACCCGGGATATTAATCGGGCTTGCGTTAATGTTAGTTGCGGGATTTTATGCAACAAAAATAGGGCATGAAACAGCAGATAAGGTTACTTTGAAATATGCTCTTCTGAAATTTCTCGACGCACTTCCAAGTTTACTAATGTTAGTTATTGTTATCGGCGGAATAATAGCCGGAATTTTTACTGCAACCGAAGCTTCGGTAATAGCAGTTGTTTATTCTCTCATTCTTTCTTTTTTGTACAAGGAATTGAAAATAAAAGATTTACCAAAACTATTAATCGGCTCAATAAAAATTATTTCTATAGTTATGTTATTGATTGCAACTTCAATTGCATTATCATGGGTACTTTCGTTTGAGAATATTCCTCAAACTGTAACTTCGGCTTTACTCGGTTTCAGTGACAGCAAAATTATTATCTTTCTAATTATAAACATGATTTTACTGTTTGTAGGTATCTTTATGGATATGACTCCTGCTGTATTAATTTTCACACCTATTTTTTTACCGGTCCTGCAGCAATTCGGAGTTGATCCAATTCATTTTGGAATAATAATGATTGTAAACTTATGTGTTGGTCTATGTACGCCGCCTGTCGGTTCTGTATTATTTATTGGTTGCAGTGTCGCAAATGTGAGAATTGAACAAGTTGTAAAACCGCTGCTTCCATTTTTTGCGGCAATGATAATTTCGCTTATGCTTATTACATTTATCCCGGAACTTAGTTTATGGCTACCGAAGTTATTTGGTTTTTAGAATATATTATTCTCAATATAATTACCACTGTGGTTTTATACCCGGGGCATAAGGGAAATTAAGGTTCATATAATATTCTAAAGTTTTATCAGGTTGCTCTACTTCTTTTGGTATCGGTTTATTAGAAAATGTTTGAAAATAAAGCAGACATGCATTACGCCACCAGATTGCTTCCTTTTCTTGAATTTTAAGAAGCATACTTACCCTATTAAATCTTTCTTCATCAATTTTACCGGAAAGTGTTTCCCAAGTTCTTCTGATCGATTTAACTGAATCAACTCCTTCATAATATTTATAAACCATTTCTTCCCATAACGTATTGCCGGATTTCATCTCATATTTCCAAGGAACATGATGAAACCAAAGCAAGTATTTTTCGGGGCATTCTTCTAATGAGCCGAAATTCTCTGCTACTTCAGGTAAGTATTGACTTATTGCATTACTTCCAGTCTCAGTTCTATCAAACCCAATACCTGTTTCATCGGCACGATGATAATAAACCGAAGTCCAATCATCACGATGTTTATCTTTAATCCAAGGTGCGGGACCGTAATGATGATCCCATCCCATAATATGATGCAAACCCAAAGGTGTCATATAATTAACAATCGTTTCGTGAGAGATTAACATCATATGTTTAATTTGTTCAACAGTTTCTTTTCTGTTACCGAATGTCATTCTAATCCATTCTTCCGCAATTTGTTCTGATGATAACCGGTGATTCCAAGCCAATCTTCCGTAAGCGTACCAATTAGCTTGACCAAATGTATGTCCGGTCCAATTTCTATCCGTTCCAATATTTGATACACCTGCAATACCGCTCATTTCATGATTATCTAAAGTACCGTCAATTACTTTTGCGACTGTTGAACCATCTCCTTCTGCAAATGTATCTGAATCAAGGACTTCTTTCCACATTGGAGCTAAATAAGCAAGAGTCGTTGCCTGCCCTAAATATTCTTGAGTAATTTGAAACTCCATCATCAAATTTGTTTTAGGTTGAGCCCCAAACATCGGGTGAAATGGTTCTCTCGGTTGAAAATCTATAGCACCGTTTTTCACTTGTATAAAAATATTATCTTTAAACTTTCCGTCAAGCGGTACAAATTGATTATAAGCTTGTTTAGCTCTATCTTCTTTTACATCAAAATCATAAACGAAAGCACGCCACATAACAACACCCCCGAAAGGTTTTAAAGCATCGGCAAGCATGTTTGCACCTTCGGCATGAGACCGATTATAATTATGGGGACCAGGCTGTCCTTCCGAATCAGCTTTAACTAGAAATCCGCCGAAGTCAGGTATGTAATCATAAATCTCTTTTACTTTGTTATTCCACCATTCTTGGACACTTGATTCCAACGGATCTGCAGATTCCAAACCTCCAATCTCTATCGGCGCACTGAATCTCGCTGTTAAATAAATTTTTATTCCATACGATCTAAAAACATCAGCAAGCGCTTTTACTCTTTCTAAATAATATGGAGAAAATATTAATGCATTTGCATTTACATTAGTAATTGCTGTTCCATTAATTCCGATTGAAGCATTTGCTCTCGCATAATCTTTGTATCTCGATTCAATATATTCTGGAAGTTTATGCCAATCCCAAATAGAAAATCCCGCGTATCCTCTTTCTACTGTTCTATCCAAATTATCCCAATGATTTATAACTCTTAGTTTTATCTTTGGTGAACTTTCGATATGAATTTCATTTATATCTTGATGAGTTTGCATCAATCTAAGAAAATGAAACACACCATATAAAACTCCAATATCGTTATTTGATGTAATTACAAAAACATTTTTACCTTCGTATACTTTACTGGATATAATATATCCCTCATCACCAATATTGATTAGTTGGTCTTCTGAAATTAACGATGCAATTTTTGATGAATTGGTATGAGTCCCGGCAATTATAACTCCATCAGAAATATTTTCTACTTCATTAATTTCTTTACCGAGCAAGCCGGTCAATCCTAATTGCAATTCTTCTTTAGCGGAATTTAGGATGGATGAATTTTTCTCAAAGTAAAAACCATTTAATTGTGCTTGATACTTTTCTAATAACTTTTGATTATCAATTTTATCATATCGAAGCCATAGTCTGTAACCATCTTCAGAATTGATAGTTGCTAAACATATTACAAACAACAGAAGTACAATTATTATTTTCTTCATAATTAATTTCCAAAATTTGTTTACTTATTAATAACAGTTTCAATTACAGAATAGAAAGCCGGTTTCGGTTCATAATTTTTATCAAATAACAATGGATATGCTGAGCGTCCTCGAACCGGCCAATGATTTCTCCAAGAGTGAGTATCGTTCACACCCCAGAATGTTACGCGACTTATATGGTCTTTATATTTATCGAACAGACTAAAGAATGCTGCATATCTTTCTGCTTGAACAATCTGCATCGAATCGGGTAGAAAATCTGGATATGGATTAACTTCTTTACTAAGTTCGAATCTTGTTGTTATTTCTGCACCAATATAATCCCCGGGCGGAGGTAGAATATCCATATCAAATTCTGTAATCATTAATTTTAAACCAAGTGTGGAGTAAGCTTTAAATGCATCTTCTAATTCATTTAGCTGCGGATAATCTAATCCCCAATGACCTTGTAATCCTATACCGTCGATTTTTACATTATTTTCTTTCAACTTAGTAGCAAGTTCTACGACACCTTTAACTTTACCTTCATACCACATATTGAAATCATTGTAATAAAGTTCAGCATCCGGGTCTGCTTCATACGCAAACTCAAATGCCTTCTGTATATAATCATCGCCGATTATTTGATACCATTTACTTTCACGCAATGTACCGTCTTCAAGAATTGCTTCATTAATAACATCCCATGCATCAATTCTTCCTTTATACCTTCCAACTACAGTAGAAATGTGATCTTTCATTCTTTCAAGAAGTAAATCACTTGATGCAATGTTTCCGTTTTCATCTTCAAAAACCCAATCAGGAGTTTGTTGATGCCAAATTAAAACATGACCTACAATAAACATATTGTTACGTTCACCAAATGCAACTATACTATCTACGGGTTCAAAGTTATATACTCCCGGTTCGGGATGAACATTTTCCCACTTTAGCGAATTCTCATTTGTGATTGTATTAAACTGTTTTTTAACTAATTGGATTGCTTCAGGGTTTTTACCAAAAACTTGGTCGTTATTTATAGCTGTTCCAATTAAAAAATAATCTTTAAAAACTGACTTAAGGGTTGGTTCTTCAGTTTGCTTATTAGCACAACCGATTAGGATTAAAAATGTCATATAGATAAGAAGCAATTTGATAAATCCATATTTGTTTTTCATATAATCTCCAAATTCATTTTATTTGAAATATCGCATTAATTCATTTTCAAATCTCTTCATGCTCTCATAAATGCAATTATATTTTATACGGAACTCAATTAGAAAGATCTCAACCTGAAGTTTTTAATTTATCTTTATCTTTGTGCTCATTTATTTTATGAGCATCATTTTTTTCGTTATTGATCGATTGTTAAATTCTATTCTGTAGAAATAAACTCCCGAAGAATATTTATCGGCATTAAAATCGACAATATGATTGCCATTACTTTGGTACTGATCTATAAGTTTAGCAACTTCTCTACCAATACTGTCAAATATTTTTATTTTAACATTTCCAGTTTCAGGTAGATTGTATGAAATTTTTGTGGTCGGATTAAACGGATTGGGATAATTTTGTGAAAGTGTAAAACTTATTGCGAGTGTTTGTTCAGTTTCAAAATCTGTTAATCCATCAACTTTTGCATAAGTAATTCCATCGTACCAAGTTCGGTTTACATCACCTTCCAGCATCGGACTTGATGTTCCAACTCGGTATGCCCAATCATCAATATAAATATCTATACTCTCTACTCCACTTACTCGTCCGGCATAGGCTTCGTAAAGAAATATATTATTTTCTTTATGAATTGGTATATTAATATATTCATCTTTATTTACTTGACGTGATGCCATTGATCTATAAATCTGCATTTGATCTTCGTTCAAACCAGCTACAATTCTCCACTCAGATAATGGATCCCCCCAAAAATTTACCCAAATATCGTAAGTACCGTCGTCAGGCAATACAATATTTGTTTTGATGACAGGTGCATCTTCACCGTTCATTCTGCCAGCGTGAGGAGGTTTATCAGAGGATGTAATAACATTACCATCGTTACCAACTCCGGTCCTTAAATGCCATTTATTGTCTGCTTCGCCATAAGTATTACTAGGTCCTGTGTAAGTTAATTGCGAACCACCAGCAAAAGTTGTATTTGCCGAAGAAGCATCTACATAAACTTTTTGTCCGATGGTTTCTTTTTTATTTTCAATTATTCCTACTATTGCGGCATCATAACTGTGAGCTGAATTGTATGTTCCTCTACACCATAGAATAGCAACATGATCTTGATTCCATAAAGGAATAATAGGGCGAATATTATCTCTTGATGAATTCTCAGTTATTGGAGACCATTCCCATGTTTTACCTTCGTCGGAAGTAACTCCCTTAAATATTTCACGAACACCAAAATTAATCGTAGTATCTCGAGGATCCCACGGAGTAGAAATAAAGAGTGTAGTCGGATCGCTTGGATCTAAAGCTCCTAATCCAACATAATCTGCTTCTGAAGCATAAAATTTTAATCCGGCTTTACCTAAATAAGAATAGGACCATTCTTCACCATCAAATCTGCAATAAATAAAAGCATGTTCGGGATTTACATTATTATCAGGGTAACCATAACTAATAAATTGATTTTGTCGTGCGGTAATAATTGCAGCAATTGATCCATCATCATATCTCATTAAATCTGCTTGCCAGCATCGATAAAATGTATTGTTCCCAATTGATGTACCATTTTGAAAAACCATAGTATAATCTTTGAAAGTCGGCAGAACCGATTCATCATAAATATCATCATCAACAAGATTATCAAATGAATCGTATGCTTTACCGCCTTTTATATAACCATGGTATATACTTGTTAAAGTATCTCGCGGATGTTGTTCCGTAAAAATGTAATCGATTCTATCAACACCGTTACCCCAATATTTATAATAACCTTTGTTGTAGGAATTACTTGAATTTGTTGTAAGTTGAGCTCCGAATGTCCAGGTATCTCCCCAATCATCCGAAATGATGAAATTCGGACTTCGGGTATTTGCTCTTGTGAAGTTGTACATTCTGTCTTCATCGGATAAGTAGTAAATGTTATTATATGCAATAGTGTAGTTTGTACCACCGGGTTTTTGTTGCCAGTCATAAGCAAACTCATTTGACCATGAACTTCCGTTATAAATCTTATATCTATTTTTGTATCTATCATAATGATCCGAATACATTGCTAGATACTTTCCGTCGGGTCTAATGATAATACCGGGGGCATTATGATCATCTGCACTCATTTGAGCAAGTTCATATTTTCCCGGAATAAAATTATTCAGATCAAATAAAACTGCTTCAATATCTCCGTTTCTTTGTGAAAAACCGACACCGGTTTGATTAGCAACACTTCCAATTATCATTTTTTCATCGTTAGTGTCAACAACCGCTCTTTCATCTTGGAACCAGCACCAAAGTCCGTTATCATTAAATTGAATAAGTCTTCCATTGACAATATCTTTTTGTTCTTGAGCAAAAGAATTAAAAGTAAATAAACCGATTGAAATAACTACCAATAAATTATTCCGAAATTGAGTAAACATCATGTCCCTTATTAATTATGAAAAAAACTAAATAATATATTTACTAACTTTCTTTTACAGCTTCGAGAAAAGCATTGATATTTTCAGTGCTTACTCCCGGAGGCATCCCGCCACCGCATGACAAAATTATTCTTGATTTATCTTCGAGCGAATCTATTAATTCTTTTGTCGCTCTTTTAACTTCATCCTGATTTCCATTTGCGAGTACATCTCGTGGAGGAATGTTTCCGAGCATTGTAACTTTATTATTCGTAAGTTTTTTCAATTCATTTAATGTAATATCAAAACCCATGTTGAATAAGTTTACTCCAATCTCGTGCAGAAATGGAGCTGATACTTTACAATGAGCATCGTTATGTAAAAATTTCACTTTTACATCTGTATTATAAATTTCTTTGAAATATGGCAGTCCAAACTGTTTGAATTCATTTTCACCAATGAATCCAATAATATCATCTAGCAATAATATTCCATCAATAGTAGGGATTGTTTCTCTTTGCAGGTCTATCCATTCTTTAATGAAGTCGGTAATTTTTCTTAACAATAATTCAGCCTTATCGGGTTGCATCATCATTACAGTTAAGAATTCTGTTGATCCCATTAAATAACTTGCAATATTTAACGGACCGCGAGCAACCGCAAATCGAATTTTTTGTCCGGCGTCTTCAATTTTTGGTTGAAGTAATTTGAGACGGTTAAGCATGAATGGTAGAAGTCCGTCTGTTTTGGGATTTGGCTGCGGAAGATCATCAATAGAAAATATTGCTTTATGTGCATGAGGAAATTCATTTGGTGGAAACGAACCCTTTGCCCCGAATGCAGAAGGTTCGGTACACATTCCATACTCTGACCAGAATCCGGGTAAAAAAATTATATCGTTAAATTCATTAACTGCTTTGAGATTCGCTTTTAACCATAAATCATCATTTGAAAAGTAGTCGATAATTTTTATCCCGTACCAATTCGGAAGCCAAGGACTGTCAATAATAAATCCAGCCTGAAGCGGGTCTATTACATCGCCGTTAATCACCTTAATTAAATCATTCCATTGTTTGTCATTCATAGCAAAACCTATTTTAAAGCTTGTTGTTAATAATTTCTAATCTTTTAATTCTGTGTGTGCAGTCTTTTACACCGCACCTATCACATATATATTCTTGATAAGTAACATCTTTCCCAATTCCTATTATTCCACTTACTGATTTAATAGGCTGCATTAAAGATGATTCACTCAATTTTATTCCGCAAAAATTTTCCGGTAATAAAGAGAAAAGTAAATTCTGTTCGGAAACCGACCAATTGCAGAATCCGGGGCTATATCTGTTAGTTATACTTAAACCGTCTTCAGCCATTTTTTTACCGATTAAATCGTGAAGTAAATCAGTTGCATTTTCGACTGTAGCCGAAGCAACTTTATCTACTAAGAAACTTGCAGCAGGATCAGATTCATTAAATAACTGCTTGCTCCAAATTTCCATTTTATCGCCAATGGTACAGAGAAAAACCGCTGCGTGAGTTGATTTTTTTAGTTGACTAAAAACAATTTTATGAACATTATATAAGACTCCGCCAATAATAAATGAATCGTTTCTCTTAACAGGCTTTTCTAAATCAAGTATTCTATATCCGGCTTGGATATTGCACATAGACGGAAGTTTATTGATTATATCGTCAAGTATCTCGGGAAAAAATGCGGGAATTAAATTTGCATGATAGCCTAAATCTTGTTCAATACTACTCTTCTGAATTTTGATTTCACCAACTTCTATTTCAACAGAAAATAATTTTTTATCGATATCGTATTCAATTATGCTCATCGAAGAGAATTAATTTTTTCCACAAAAGCACGTATATGTTCAGGAGTTGTTCCACAGCATCCACCAATAATATTTGCGCCGCTATTTACTAAATCATTAATCTTGGATGACATTTCAATAGGAGTTTCGGGAAAAATTGTTTTATTATCTTTTACAATTGGTTTACCTGCGTTGGCATGAATTAAAACCGGAATCTCTTTATCAACACTTCGGATTTCTCTAACAATATCAATCATTTGTGAAAAACCATTTCCGCAATTTGATCCGATTATCGAAGCACCGGCTTCTTTAATTGGTTGTACCATATCTATTGGAGAGACTCCCATCATTGATTTGAATTCACCATTCAATGTTTTTTCAAAAGTCATTGTACATATTATTTCTAAACCGGTGGTTTCTTTTGCTGCTTTCACTGCAATTGAAGCTTCATCTAAAGCAGACATTGTTTCGACAAGTATAGCATCAACACCGCCATTCTGTAAACCTTTAGCTTGAATAGCAAACCCTTCATACAATTCTTGTTCGGAGATATCCCCCATCATTAACATAACACCGGTTGGACCGATTGAACCCAGTACAAAATGATCTTCACCTGCAGCTTCTCTGGAGATCATCGCTGCGGCTTCATTGAGTTCCAAAGTTCTTTCAGCTAATCCGTAATGTTTTAATTTGAACGGGCTTGCACCAAAACTATTTGTAAGAATCATATCCGCACCGGCATCGATATAACTTTTAGCAATCGATAATACATCACCACGGTGAGTTACATTCCATAATTCAGGACACTCTCCGGGTTCAAGTCTTCTTTGGTGAAGAAATGTACCCCAAGCGCCATCGGAAACAAGTAGTCTCTGTTTTTGTAATTCCGCTAGAAGTGATTTCATATTATTATGCGCTTAATCTTAGATTATTAATAATTTCTACAGCTTTTTGTGGATTCGATGCATAACCATCTGCTCCCATATTCTTTGCTGTATCTGCTGTTAATGGTGCGCCGCCAACAATTATTTTAGTATTTGGGAACTGAGATTTTATCTGTTCAACAGTCTTAGCCATATTTCCCATCGTAGTTGTAAGAAGAGCGCTTAAACCGACTATGCTGTTGGGATATTCATTAATTTTTTCGATAAACTTTTCAGGTTTTACATCAACACCTAAATCTATCACTTCCCAACCGTTTCCTTCGATTACCAATCTAACCAAATTCTTTCCTATATCATGCAGATCACCGGCAACTGTTCCAATTATGAAAGTTCCTTTTCGTTTTACATTACCTGAATTAAAAAATGGTTTAAGATGTTCCATAACTGCATTCATTGCTTTTGCAGCCATCAATAATTCCGGAACAAAAACTTCATTACGACTGAACTTAGCACCAACTTCTTGCATACCTTTATCACAGGCATTAAGAATTTCGTCGGGAAGAACACCTTGTTCTATAGCAGTTTTTGTATATTCATCAGCACCTTCTTCACCTTTCATACCGGGAGGATATGGAGATTCTTTATTAACTTTTCCGCGTTCGATACACTTCCCAATTTTTTGAATTAAGTCGTCCATTTTATATCCATTGTTATTAAAGAAATTTTTTGAGAATAATTTTTCTATTGTTTATAAACTTCATCATCCCCCGTATATTCAAAATAATCAAATAAAGCATGATTACTACTTTTTTCACCGAGTGAAGTTACATACATTGCAAAAACCGCACCGACAAAATCATGTGGAATGATTGCTCGTATGTAAGTACCATCTAAATTTTCCATTAACGGATACCAATTGTCATCATCAAAAGCATAGTAGAAAGAATATGTTCTGCTGTCAGAATCAATTTTTAGCTGAACATTCCGATCAGTATTTTCCTCTTCAATTTTTTGTTCAGCGAGTAACTCCATTTTACTTTCCGCATTTTCTTGTTCAATCGCTTTATATAATTGAATGACGGTGTTACCATTTTCAATCGACTTGCACATATAGTAATAATGATTTTCATTCATAAAAATTGCTAAACCGGCTTTTTCATTTTCCGATGAGGGATTAAAATTCATAGATGTATTAACAGAACCTTCAATATGTTGTTGACGATGAGCTATGAAACTTGGATTAGATAAGCCATTGCAAGTTTCGGGTCTTAAGTTCAATGACAATGAACCATTCTTTAATTGCCACCATTTTTCTTTTGGCGTTCTTAAGAAAATAAAATTTTTATGAAGTTCATCACCTTCAAAATTGTATAATGTTGTAAAATTTCCGCTGTAAGGAACAAGACCTTCTTTTTTTTGAGCAGATATGTCTGGTAAATCATAATAGTATTGAACTTCTTCATAATCAGGATTAATAACAGGCCAACGTGAGCCATCTTCTTCTTGTATCCACTTGACAGGTGCGAGAAAAGTTTCTCTTCCTAAGTTGTAATAATTATTTTCAAACGGACGATAAGGACGAATTCCTAAAAATACAGCCCACCATTCTCCGGAATCAGTTTCCACTAAATCCGCATGACCTGTTGAAGTGATTGCATTTTCACGTTTAGGGTCAAGATGTCTTTGGGTAAGAATCGGATTGTTTTTATAAGGTTCATACGGGCCATAAATATTTTCACTTCTGAAAATAACTTGTCTATGATCTTCGGCTGTTCCACCTTCAGCTGCATTTAAATAGTAATATCCAAATCTTTTATAAATGTGCGGACCTTCAATCCAAATCGGTTTTTCATTAAAATTTGCACCGCCATTAACAAGAATTTTGTTTTCACCGACAGTTATCATCTTCTCAAGATCGAAATCAAGAATTCTAATTGTTCTATGACCATCATAAAGCGGTTTATTATCGGGTGCATCGCTGTTGTAAAGAAGATAAACTTTCCCATCTTCGTCAAAGTATAACGATGGATCAATTCCGTGTACTTCAGGCAACCAAATTGGATTAGAGTAAGGACCCTCAGGTTTATCTGCAACGGCTACAAAATTTCCACCACCGTCAACTATTGTACAAGTAACATAGAATTTACCTTCATGATGAGAAATTGCCGGTGCAAAGATTCCACGTGATAATCCGAATCCCTCTGTATCTAATTGCTCTGGTCTATCAAGAACATGACTGATTAATTCCCAGTTAACAAGGTCTTTGCTATGAAATACCGGAATACCAGGAAAGTAGGAGAAAGTAGAATTAACAAGATAATAATCCTCACCGACTTTGCATATACTCGGATCGGGATAGAATCCCGCTAAAATTGGATTTGAAAATTTTGATTTTTCTTCCGCGAACAAACCCATACATAACAAAATAAATAAGAGAATATAATTTTTAAAAATATTTTTCATTCTTATTTCCTTACTTTGTTTTTAACAGCTTGCTTGTAACTTTCGGGTGGACCTAAATAACTCGGTTTAATTCCGGTTGTTTCGATTACAATTTTCTGGAAGACAACACCAGCATCAACCATCCATAATTTTAAGATATGATCTCCGGGTGAATCAAATTTATGAGTAGTAGTTTTAATCATAATATTATTCCCGACTGCTTCATTCCACCATTGTGGATATTTCCAGTCGGCAACCGTAGCATTTTCATGAATGTTAACAACTTGAGGTTTTTCATCATTAAATGATACTGCATAATGCAAACCATCACCATGTTTGAAATTTAGTGTTGGTGATAAATAAACACGAATTTTGAATTCGCCACTGTTAAAAAAGTGAAGATTGTATTGAAGATGAGGAGAATTTTCACCTGGCTTATCAATTTTTGATGTTACAGGAAACGGTGAAATCGAAGAAGATGTTCTTCCAAGTACCGGAATAATCTGCCAGTAAGTTGAATCACTTTCAATTGCTTGATTATAATGAGGCGCTTCAATTGAGATATATCCGTCACCTTCGAAAAATCCTTTTCGAGATTCTAAATCCTTGATTTCATGTTTAACCACAATTGCCTCAATTATTACTTCACTTTCATCCGGACCTTTAATTGTAAAAGGGATAGAATGTTTACCATAATTAACTTGTTCCCAATTAACATCGAAGAATATTCTCTGCTCGTCTTCAATCATACCTTCGTATGAACTAACAGATAACCAATTTTCTGAAACTTGAATTTTGTATTCAAAAGGAGTCGTACCTCTATTGAAAATTTCAAAATACCTTTTTTGTTTATTTAGATTATCTATTGCCGGTAATTGTACTTCAACTTTTCCTTCACTCCACCATTTATCAGATCCTTCAACTACAATACCCATCTCTGCTTTTACGGGATTATCAATTGTTTTTACTTCAGGCATAATATTATCATCGGGCTGCTGCCAAGAGGTATAACCAATATGAGTTTGATCCATCATATGTTTCCATTTTCCGCTGGCAAGTGTGTCGTTGTAGTAATTAGTAATCTTTGCATCTCTTTCAAAAAGAAATTTAACTCTCTCAGCATATTTATTTGTTAATGCTCTGCCTTGTTTGTGGTAAAGCCAATTCTTAGCTGTTGCAAAATATAGCTCATTAAGGTTAGCACAAGCTTCTATTGGATGAAGTACAAGTTGATAGTAAGAGTCCTTGTATTCATCCGGCAGTGAGTTATAAACTTTTCGTGCTTCGGTTTCCAATTTTTTATAGTCTTCTACAATTCTTTCTGCTTCACGATAATTTATTAAACTGTAAGTATCAGGCGAAATCATTTCTGGTTTTCTTCTGCTGTTGAATCGAGTATATTCATCAATTAAATGAGCAGTTATATCAGCATATTGTGAACCGAATTGTTCTTCAGCCCATCTCTTTGTGTAATTAGGTAAATCTTCAGCTTTTATTGCTTCCGGATTCCAAGCATAATCAAGCCAGAAAGAAATAGGAAATTCCATTGGTTTGAGATCACCTACATTAACGATCCATATTTCTCTTGTGCCATAATGATAAGCGAGATTCATCTGCTCCCAAACTCTTGAGATTTGAGTTGTGTTAAGCCATTTATAATTTCTTGGTCCACCAACAAAATCATAGTGATAATAAATGCCATAACCCCCTTTTCTTTTTTTCTCGTTCAAGTCGGGTAATGTTCTGATATTTCCCCAGTTATCATCACATAAAAGTAAAGTAACATCATCGGGAACTCTCATTCCTTTATCATAATATTCTTGAACTTCTTTATATAGTGCCCAAACTTGCGGGACCTCTTCAATATTTTTTCCGGTAACATCTCTAATTATTTCACGTTGGTCAGCAACAATCTTTTCCAGTAAAGCAATGTCGGCTTCATCACTCATTGGTTCATCACCGTCTCCTCTCATTCCCAAAGTTATAACGCTTTCGTTTTCACCCATTCTTTCAATACCTTCTCGCCAAAATTCATTTAGCTTCTCTTCGTTATTATTGTAATTCCAAGAACCGGAGCCATACCGCTGCCATTCAACATGTGCTCTCATTAAAGGTTCATGATGTGATGTACTTATTACAACTCCGTATTCGTTTGCTAACTTAGCATTCTTGGGATCATCATCATAAAATGCTCTTCCCCACATTGCCGGCCACAAAAAATTTCCTCTAAGTCTTAGAATTAATTCAAAGACGTGCTCATACAATTCATGATTAAATAACTCTGTTCCATACTTTGCAATTGACCAACCGGAAAGTGCAGGTGCTTCATCATTAATAAATATCCCTCTATACTTAACTTTTGGTTCGCCGGTAAAATAGTGACCTGGTTTTATATATATGTTATTTTTTTTCTTAACCGGTACATCAGCCCACCAATACCATGGTGAAACACCAATTTGTCTGGAAAGATCATACATTGCATATATTGTCCCGCGTTTATCACTGCCGGTAATAATTAAAGCTCTCTCAACTCCGGGGTAAGGGTTATAAATGATTTGAATTAATGATGATTCCCATTTGTCAACTAAACCTGATATATTAATCATACCTTTTTCAACCAAGTCGGCAATTAAAGGACTTTTATCTATTGATCCGATAATTATAATTTCATTGGCGGGAGGAATGTCATAATTCAAAATGTCCGGTTCAATACCGGTAACATTTTTTATATCATTTTGGAAATGTTTTACAACACGTAATACACCTGCATGATCATTGGGACTGACAACTAAGGGAGGTACCTTGTTTGTTTCGGCAAGTGTGAAATAGCCTTCACTTTTTTCCAAAGAGATATATGATTCATTCTCTCCCGCGAAATTATTTATTCCTAATAAAAACAAACCTGTTATTATGATTTTTGTCAACTTCATATTAAATTTGACTTTATAGTTCATCTCGTTTCCGATTTAACTTTTAATTTATTTCAATCTTTCTTCTAATTAATTGGCGGATACGCACCAATATAATTTTGTGATTCTTTTAATAGTTCTTTGATAGTTGTTGGAACTTTTCCAGCTTTAAGTGAGTTTTGAAACTCAGGTAACAGTGAGAAGTTTTTTAACTCAATACTTTTGAATAACGGACTAGAGTAATTTGGGAAATCAATACTATTTTTTTCAAATTGAGGGTGAAGCTTATTAATATCTTCCGGTGAATTTAAAGTTGTCATGCAATTTGAAGTTTCCGCAGGTCCCCAGTAAATCAAAGGATGAAATACCGATTCCGATTCTCTTACATAAACATTATAATCAATTTCTTGTAGTTGCGGTTCTTTTAATAAATCACAAACTGTTTCTCTCTGCCATACAAAAAGAAGCGGTCTTTGGAAGTTATTATCTGCCGTCATCAAATTATTGACAAATATGTGACCATCTCTTTCATCTACATTAGGACCTGTTGCAGGATGCCAACCGAAATGATCACCTTGCGCACTTCTCTCATTTCTTCCAATCACCGCCATACTGTTTATTAATGTATTGTTATAAATGTGTGCATCAGAAGCATTTAATATCCAAATTCCATGGTCACAATTAACAAACACATTACTAACACAGGTTACACCTTTTGATATTTCAAAGAAGAAACCATTTTGACTCGGCCAAGGTTGATGAATATTAATATCCTCATCAATAAATCCCACACCCTCAATCCAATTATTTGTAAAAACTCCGTCAACGTTTCCAACATCGTACCAAATTCCGTTTGAGTAAGGAAGATCAATAACAAGATTATCATTACAAGTTACACGGTAAGATTGATTAAAGATTTTTACGGCAGCTGGATAATAACCGGTTATTCTTTCGATATTGTTCCTTGTGAAGATATTCCTTTCAAGAAGCACGTCTGATGAAGCAATAATATAAATTCCTTCGGTGCTGGTATCACTTACTTTGCAATGTGAAAATGTTAAGCTATCACCTCTTAAATAACCGGCAACACGCGAACAATATGTGATTGTGCAATGTTCTAGCGTTGTTCCAACTACATCTTTACCATGTTGAGATTCATGTGAGATACCTTCAGGTTCGGTTCCTTCAATTTCCAAAGCTCTGTATGCATATTGAGAAAAAGTAATTCCCTTTATGTGATATCCTTTTTTATCAGAGACTTTGTCGTTAACTTCTTTAGTCGTTCTTAGGATTGCAACATCAAAAGCAGTTATTTCAATTAGTTTATCTGTCGGATTAACACCTATATAAACAGTTTGATTCTCATAATCTATGTAGAATGAATTTTCATCGACTTCACCTTCCCAACCTGCCGATTGTAAAAATTTTCCATCGACAAATACCATATCATTATTGAATCTATGCAACGGTGTATGTTTACCTTCTCTATGCCGGCGCCACCAATCTTGTGGTGCAGATGGAAAGAGTTGAGTCCAATTAGTTGTCCATAAACTATTTCCGAGGTCAGTCCAATCTTCTGCGACAAGCGTTCCTTTTAAGATTGGTTTTTCATTTTGGTAAGGTTGAATAGTAATACCTTGATTAAGAATAAGATTACCTGTTCTATAGGTACCACCCCGGAGTATTATTGCATCACCGGTTTTAACTTTTTCGATTGCTGTTTCAATTGTGGTTGGAAGTTCAATTGATTCTCCGGAATTTTTTGATTTACCATCTAGAGCAACATAAAATATTACTCCATCAACATTTGGTAAATCATAAGTTTGATGAATTGGTCCGTATGGTCCGCCGGATGGTTGTGCAATTAGTGAAAAAGAAATTATGATAAACAGAAAAACAGTGAGGCTTAATTTGAAATGATGCTCGCTTTGTTTTATTTCTTTTTTCTTGAAAAAACTTTTTTTAATAAAGCTTGTGGGATATAATAAACTCATTACAATCTCCTTTGACGATTTAATAAATCCTAATGGTAAAAAACCCCCTTTTTCTATCTTTATAATGGCAGTAACTAATTACATCGTTAAAAATCATCTGTTCTGAAAGGCGAAGCAGGTAAACCTTCTTTGTTAAATAAGTTTGCACCTTCAGGATTATCTGCCCATGCATATCTAACAGAAATAGGATTTTCAATTTCATCACTATACACAATTACCATATTATCTAGTATCTCCGCATTGGCCCATACGAATCTTTTATCCGCGCCTGCTATTGCGAATTGCTTCAATGGACCGTCACCTTTAGTAACTAAACCGCTTCCGATATTATCAAACGATAAAATTATTTTGTTTCCTTTAATCGTCATTGAACTATAAATCGGCCCGGAATAAACAACATCCTCACCGTAGGCAATTTTTTGTGCAGCAAGAGCTAATCTTTTACCTACATCTTTTTTATTCAATGGATGAATATCATTCCATTCACCAATATCTATTGTTACAGCCATCCCGGTATTCTTCACTGATAGTGTGTTAAGTTGAGCCTCTCGCAAAAGCGCCCAATTACTTTCACTTGGTTGATCTTTAGATTCCATAAAACTTGCCAGCTGAACAAATAAAAATGGGAAGTCTCCTTGTCCCCATTTATTTCGCCAATCGTTGATTAATATTGTCATTAATTCAGTATACTCTTTTGGTTTTGAAGCATTCGATTCACCTTGATACCAAATCACACCTTTCATTTTATAATTTATCAACGGATTAATCATAGCATTATAAAGACCAAGCGGTTTCCAGCGTATAAAAGTTTGACTTGCAAGCGGTTCCATCGTTGCACCTAGTTTGTAATACCATTCTCCTTTTAAGTCAATTGTATCTTTATCAAATTGAATTTCATAATCTTTATCAAAAATAAATCCGCCTTTACCCGAACTGTTTACAACTCTAATAACAATAGAATTTTTGCCTTGTTTTAATATACCTTGGGGGACTTGATATCTTCTTGGAGGATGTCTGTAAGTAGTATTCCCTACATAAATTCCATTTATAAATGTAGAATCTGCATCAACTATAGCACCAAGAATTAATTCGGCTTTTTTCTCTGCTAGAGAAGACGGTAACTCGAGATCTTTTCTAAACCAAACTACACCATTTACATCACCAAGATCTGTATCCGACCAGTGACCGGGGACATTCATCCTAGGCCAATCCGATAAATCGACATCGGGTTTATACCATGTTTTAAATCCTTCATCTTTTTTATCCAACTTACTATACCAATCATTCATCCTTTCTTGATCACTACTTTCAATCTCTTCAATTAATGAGTCATCTCGAAATCTTTTTGCTTCATCATAATACCCGGGAAGTTGCTTTAATGATTCTTCACTTAACCAGGCTTGAGCCGGAGAACCACCAAGACTCGAATTGATCAATCCGATTGGGACTTGGTATTTATCATATAATTCTTTAGCGAAAAAATAACCGACAGCAGAAAAGTCGAGTACATATTGAGGATTAGCTTTAACCCATTTACCACCCGTTAAATCCTTCTGAGGTTCTTTGAAGTCATATTTATCGGGAACTTCAAAATGTCTTATATAATTATTTTCTGAATCAGCAATTTCATCCGGGTAAACCCAGCTAACACGCTGCATAGTTAATTCCATATTAGATTGTCCGGAACAAACCCATACATCACCAATTAGTATATCATTTAATATAATCGTGTTGGAAGCACTAATTATCATTTCATACGGACCGCCAGCTTTTTGTTTTGGAATTAATACTTCCCATTCACCATTTTCATTTGCTTGTGTTTCATACGTTGTTTCTAAAAACTGTATTGAAATATTTTCACTGGGTGAAGACCATCCCCATATCTTTAATTCAACATCACGTTGTAAAACCATTCCGTCACTTACTAACTGAGGGAGCTTCACTTGACTGATAGTAACTAAACTAACGAGAACAAATATTACTAGTACAAATTTTTTCATTTCGCTTTTCTCATCAACTTGTATTGAATTATTTCAACAACATTAATTTCTTTGTTTCAACAAAATCATTTGCACGTAATTGGTACATATAAATTCCATTTGATAGACCTTCTCCATTAAAAGTTACTTCATAAGTTCCGGGTTGTTTTTGTCCTTGAACTAAAGTCTTAACTTCTTCACCTAAAAGCGTAAATACTTTTAAAGAAATAAAACTGTTCGTTGGAACAGAATATTGAATTTGAGTAGTTGGATTAAAGGGATTCGGATAATTTTGGGAAAGTCTAAATGCTTGTGGAATTGAATTCGTTTCTTTAACATTTGTTAAATCATCTGAAACGAAAGTTGTAACGCTTTGTCCTTCAATTGTTGTTGAAAAAGTATTTCCAGAAACTACAATTTCACTCTCTTGTTCAACATTTTTTGTCTGGGATGTAACATAAGGTATAAATTTCTGAGCATTTCCACCGTTCAATACAAAAGTTTGATCAACCGGTGATGAACCAGTATTAACAACAACGATTACTAATCTCGTATCATTTATATACGCAGATAAATAAACATTTCTTTGAGCCACTGAAGTTGCATGTACTCTATAATAACGTGGTCTTATAAAGCGAGAGTAATGTGACATTATATAACCACGTTTGGAAACATTTCCGTCTTCGAGAATTGGTCCGTAAAATCTTATAATGTACCACCATATGTATGCACTCATTCCGGCATTCATACAATCATTAATTTCTTTTCCGGTTGCAAGAACATTACTCCAAGAAACATCAGTATCAAGATGCTCAGTCATCCATATCTCTTTACCTTTCTCTTCAGCTAAAGGATATGGTGATAAACCGCCACCGTAGATATGACCTCCGATAAAATCCAAGTTAGCACAAGCGAGAGAGTCATTAAGGATTGCATCGGAGATTGGACGTCTAAATTGAAATGATTCCGGCGCAAAAACTTTTGTCTTGATTGAAGAAGCATTCTCTTTCATAAACTTTACCAACTGCTCAGGTGTCCAATCGCATGATTCATAATTAACTTGAATATCCGGTTCGTTCTGAACAGAGACTGCATATAGAGGGATACCGTTGTCATTCATAAAATCAATAAATGAATTTAGATGATCTGCATAATCCGAGTAATTATTTTCACGAAGTTCACCGCCGATAATATTATTATTGGTTTTCATCCAAGCCGGGGGTGTCCAAGGAGAGGCAATAATTGTTACTCCCATTTCATAAGCTGCTTTTGCTGTTCTTACATTCATGTTGAATTCGTTTTCAACATGAGGAATTCTTAAGCGTAAAATTGAAAAGCCAAGTTCACCTTCTCCGGTTCCGAATGCTTTAGTGATTTCACTAGCAGTCATATCAGGTCGCCAAGGGAGAATGTTTGCCGCACCAAAACCACGAATAATTTGTGCCGTACTGTCTAAATAAATTATTGCATCATTCTGTGCGAATGTTACTGAGGAATAACTTAATAATACAATTATTGATATGAGAATTCGGTTCACTACTTTTTGTAAACTTATAAAAAGTCTTTTCATCTCAACTCATTATTTACTGTACAAAAATTATTTTTTTATTTAAGCAGAATAAGTTTTTTTGTCTCTACAAAGTTATCTGCTCGTAATTGATACATATATATTCCATTTGCAAGACCGGAAGCATTAAAAGTTATTTCGTGATAACCCCTATTTTGAATTCCTTCAAATAAAGTTGCAATTTCTGCACCTAAAAGATTATACACTTTTATTGAGATAAAACTTTGTTCCGGAACCGAGTATCTAATTTGTGTTGTCGGATTAAATGGATTCGGATAATTTTGAAATAAAAAAATTTCTGATGGTAGTTTATTCCTATCTTCAACGCTTGTAATATCTTCGGTTATAAAAAATGCATAATCTGAAAACTCGCTTGTTCCAAATTCATTTAAAGCTGCAACACGCCAAAAGTAAATCTCATCAGCAGCGAGACTATCGAGTTGCAAAAGAGTATCTACGATTGAGGTATCTACTATAAGTGAAGTAAATTGATGAGAATTAGATAGCTGAACATTATAATTTTCTGCCGATTCGGAAGAGTGCCAAAATAATACCGGATCAAGCTGAACACCTGTAGTATCGTTTGGAGAAATAAGAACCGGAGCAAATGGTGTTGCAATATAGTTTCGCAGCCATGTAAGTGCAGGTCTTTCTTGACCTCTGCTTGTTATCAGATAAGTATTTGGATGTGCATTCCAAACGTCATCCTCATGGTATCCCCAAAACGTAATTCCTTTTACACCCGGGTTACTCCAAAATATTGGGAAATTAATTTGATACTGCTCAAGTTGATTTTGGTCGTCCGGTTCATCAATATCAAACTCTGTAATATAGACGGGAATTCCAGTATCAACTAACCTTTGCAAATTTGACTTAATAGCTGAAATAGAATATTGATAATGGTTTGAACTGCCGATATCACTCCTGAATTCAAAATAGTGACCTTGAATACCAATACCGTCAATTAATCCTCGTTCATCAAGCAAGTTTATAATTTCAAGATAATTGTTTGTAACAGTGGTGCTGTGCAATACATTATATTCATTCAAAATTAATTTAGTAGTATCAGAGAAGTACTGTCTGGCAAGTTCAAAGGAAGTAATAACCCAGTCCCAGCCTGTTTCTCCGTTACCTCCAAGGGCTTCCTTGTAGGAAGGTACGGCATTAAAAGGTTCATTTACAACATCAACCATGGAGATATTTGGATATCGTTCGGCAAGTGCTTTAATCCAATCTTCAACGACTACTCGCTGCTCTGTTTGATTAAGTGAAGAAATCCAGCCAGGTTGTTGACTTCCCCAAACCAAAACATGTTCTTTGAAAAGGATACCGTTACTTTGTGCGTAATCATAAATAACATCGAGGTTTGACCAATTATAATTTCCGCGTGAATACTCAACCGATCCCCATTTGCCTGCGTTACCGGGTGTGATCTGGTTGAAATATATATTGAAATTACTATAGATATAATGGTTAGAACCTGCACCCAAAAATTTATCTTTACCTTTTGCAAGCGGTTGTGCTGATATTGTAGCAAGTCCTGAAAAGAAAATGATAATAAACATGACAATTATTTTACCAAAAGGTTTTTCTTTATCTGACATAAAATCACCCATCTAATTTTTCAAAATAATTACGTATCGTTCACCCCGATATTATAAAATCACTTTACTAACAAAAATTTCTTTGTGCTGACAAAATTATCAGCTTCAAGTCTATAGAAATATACTCCACTGGAAATTTTATCTGCAGTAAATTGAACAGTGTATTGACCAGCAGGCTGTATTTCATCAACAAGTGTTTGCACTTTTCTTCCTAATACATCATAAACGGTTAATGTAACTTTAGAGATATAAGGAATGTTGTATTTAATATTTGTCGAAGGATTAAACGGATTCGGATAATTAATAAATAATTCATAATTGTTTGGAACCACATCGGCATAATCATCAGAAATACTCAATACAACATCTTTTAGGTATTCTCTTAACCATTGCAAAGCAGGTCTTTCCGAGCCATCATTATTAATAAGGTAAGCGTTTGTCTGCCAAGTACCGGGTCTCCAGCCCCATAATGTTACACCTTCAACTGCTGGATGTTCATATACAACCGGAAAGACCCTCTGATAAGTTGTCAACTGTTGATTATCGTTCTCAAAGTTGTAATCGTGTTCTGTAATTTGAACCGGCAAACCCGAAGTTCCCAGCAAATCAAGAACTTGCTTCATTGTCTGGGGGGTGCCGTTGAGATTAAAAGAATGTCCTTGTATTCCTATTCCATCAATCAATTCCTCTTCTTGAAGCAAGTTTATAATATCGAGATAACGACGTGCGGCAGAAGGATTACTAAGTATTCCGTATTCATTAATCATAAGTTTGGTTGTTTCCGGGAATATTTCACGAGCCATTCTAAATGAATTTAAAACCCAATCCCAACCTGAATCACCACTTCCACCCAGAGCATCAAAATAATTGCCGTTACCCGCAGTCGGTGGATCATGTAACGGTTCATTCACAACCTCAACATATTCAATATCGGGATAACGGTTTGCAACAGCTTCGAACCATTCTCTGATTTCTTCTAATTGTTCTTCAGGTCTATCAGCTAAATTTTCCATCCAAGCAGGTTGTTGGTTCCCCCAAATAAGAACATGAAATCTGAATAGAAAATTATGTTCTCTTGAAAAATTATAAACAGCATCAACACCAGCCCAATTCATTCTATCTCTGTTGCCTTCAACACTTCCCCATTTAGTTGCATTTTCAGGCGTAACTTGATTCCAATACTTTTCAAAATCAGGAGCCTGATTGGCACTGTATGTACTTCCGACAAACTTGGGCTGATGTGATGCCAGAGGAGGTCCATTCCATTTATCACCAGGTAATTCTAAAGAGCCGGGTTCAATGTTATCTAGGTTTCCTACGGTGTAGTACAGGTTGGCTTTTCCAAAGGCAAATTTGTCAATATCTAATCCGTCTTCCCTTCCCCCTATTTGGAAAACTTTTGTTAAGCTGTCGAGATTGCTAACAGTAAATGTTATTCCTTCATCATGAAAAGTGTTTGTTGAAATATTAACCCACTTCCAAATTCCTTCGACTAAACCACCGGGATCATTTACAATATCATTTTCACCAGCAAATCCTGAAGTTTGAAGTCCATTAACGATAAGCCAATCATCATTTTCTTCCGGAGTTTTATATCCAAAACCATTGCCATAAAAAAAACTGTCATCATCAAAACGTTCCGGTCCAACTCTTATACGTGCAAAGAGATTATAAACACCGGTATCGGCAAAAGTAACTTGATATTGAACAGTCCGATCTTCATTACCCGGATTTGAAAAAGTACCAACTTCAGATCCATCTGTAGTTACAGATATATAAGTAATAGTTGAATCGTTTTGATCTATGGCAATTTCAAAATCAGAACCAACAACTCCGGATTCTGCCTCAACTATAATAGGTTTTGCAGTTTCTTCTTCATCAGCTACTTTAAAAATTCTTAGATTGTCAATATATATAGGCTTCCCGATATTTTGTGAAAGACTAAAATGTATCGGAGCTCTAATAACTGTTTGACCATCATTAACAGTAAACTCAAGCGTGTATTCTTTCCATTCCGTTGTAAGAACAGATGCTCTATCAGCAGCATATTCATCAAATGAATAGTTTCCGACAGTAAAATAAATTTGTGCCCCGGTATTATCAGATTTCGCCCAAATAGAATATCTATACAATTCACCCGGCTCAACTTTTAAACTATCGGCAATTAATTGAATTGAATATGCATTTGAGCCTATTGCATTAACTAAAACTTTTAATGCACGTTCGCCGTTTTGAACTACATCATCAACGATTATAAATTCGGGAGCCGGATTAACAGTACCGGGGTCAACAATCCATCCCTCAATAGAGGTTACTGCTCCTGTATCCGAAAATTCAAAACCTCCGTTTGTAACAACTTGCGCATCAATATCTTTTATAAAGAATATTATTAACAATGCATATAAAAAATATAATTTACTCAAATGTGATTGTATTATTATCATACTTTTTCTTCATTCATTTGTTATTTATGCATTTTCATTTAGTGTAATAAGCAAGTTTGTAATTTATGCGAATTGATAACAACGCATTTGAAACTGTATATCTATCAAAACATATTTTGGAAGATTGAAGTAGTGATTCTTTTCCTAAATAAATCAATCTATATCAATTACCTTAATTATCTGAAAATCATTTATAGTTTAGGTCAAATGACCATAGGAGAGTATATTTTAATTAATAAATTGGAGTATCTCCTATGGAAAAAATTAATAATTCTGATTCTTATGGACTCAAACGTCTTGAGTCCAAAAACGCTAAAA